>ERZ1370068.1566-contig-11473_pt1 | contig 259252 bp, 337 predicted proteins | sample MGYA00561227_ERZ1370068 | MGnify/ENA primary metagenome ERZ1370068 (study PRJEB38410, sample SAMEA6850437) | metagenome | study: Metagenomic assessment of the ecological functions of the soil: analysis of the soil microbiota associated with the...
AAGTTACGTATTGCTGCTGCGGCTCGAGAGCGAGAGGCAGAGCGCGGTCGTCGAGGAAGTCGAGGGGGCCAAGACGGCTTGACAAAGCGATAAGGCAGATGTTTACAGTGCCCGGTCTGCGCCGGTTGTAGCGTTCTTGTCTGCTGCCGCCCGCCCGACCGCGCAAACCCTTTTAGTCATACGCTTGGAGGTATTCTGTGCCGACGTTGAGCCAGCTGGTCCGTCACGGCCGGCGGCCTCAGTAAACACAAGACCGGGGCGCCGCGCGCTCAAGAGCTGCGCCGCAGAAGCGCGGCGTGTGCACGCGCGTTCTACACGACGACGCCGAAGAAGCCGAACTCGGCGCTTGCGGAAGGTCGCGCGCGTCCGGCTGACCAACGGCATGGAAGTGACGTGCTACATCCCGGGCGAGGGCCACAACCTGCAGGAGCACTCGATCGTGCTGATCCGCGGCGGGCGAGTGAAGCGACCTGCCGGGGGTGCGTTATCACATCGTGCGGGCACGCTCGACGCCAGTGGCGTGAGCGGGCGCAAGCAGAGCCGTTCGAAGTACGGTACGAAGTCGAAATAGAACCGGTTGGCGTCGAGTCCGCGTGGCTCGGTGCCATCTGGTGTCGGCGCTCGCCAGTGCGGGCGGCGGCGAGGAAGTGAGGAGAGTCAGTGCCACGTAAAGGGTGCTCCCCGGCGTGAATCGGCGCCGGATCCGAAGATCTGAAAACGTCCTCGTCACCCGTTTCGTCAATGGGATGATGGGGCGCGGCAAGCGTGCGCGTTGCCGAGGGCCATTTCTATCTGGCGATGCAGATGCTCGAGACGAAGACCGGGCAGGATGCCATGACGGTCTTGAAACAGGCGATGACCAACGTCAAGCCGGTGCTCGAGGTGAAGTCTCGCCGGGTGGGCGGCGCCAACTACCAGGTGCCGGTCGAGGTTCGCCCCGACCGTCGCAATGCGTTGGCGATCCGCTGGCTCATCAGCTTCTCGCGGCAGCGGGCCGACCACATCGTTCGCGGAACGTCTGGCGGCCGAACTGGTCGCGGCGTCGCGGAACGAAGGCGGCGCCGTGAAGAAGCGCGAAGACACGCACAAAATGGCGGAAGCCAACAAGGCCTTCGCCCACTACCGCTGGTAGCCCATCGACGGTGAAGGTCGGCTGCCGCCGACCTGGACCGTCGCGCCGCAGGCGCGGTGCCGATCTGGCGAATCGCCGATGGCCCATACGACGCATCACCGACTTTCTAAGACGGAAAGGAAGGTGGTGACCTATCGCAGCACTCTAGAACCTGAAGGACGAACGCAGATGCCTCGGCAGTACCCGTTGGACCGATATCGCAATATCGGGATCATGGCCCATATCGACGCCGGCAAGACCACCTTGACCGAGCGCATCCTCTTCTATACGGGCCGCATCCACCGCGTGGGCGAGGTGCACGAAGGCGCCGCCACGATGGACTGGATGGAGCAGGAGCGGGAGCGCGGCATCACGATCACCTCCGCAGCCACCACCGCCTCTGTGGCGCGATCATCGGATCAACATCATCGACACGCCCGGTCACGTGGACTTCACCGTCGAAGTGGAGCGCAGCCTGCGCGTGCTCGACGGCGCGGTCGCGGTGTTCTGCGCCGTGGGCGGCGTCGAGCCGCAATCCGAGACGGTGTGGCGCCAGGCGGACAAGTACACCGTTCCGCGCATCGCGTTCGTGAACAAGATGGATCGGGTGGGAGCGGATTTCGAGAACGTCATCCGCATGATGGAAGATCGCCTCGGCGCCAAGCCGGTGCCGACGCAGATGCCGATGATCCTGGCCGAGCAGTTCACGGGCGTGATCGACCTGGTCGACATGCGCGCGATCACCTATCACGAGGAGAGCCAGGGCACGACGTTCGACGAGCACGACATTCCGCGTGACCTGATCGAAGCCGCGAACCGGGCGCGCTTCCATCTGCTCGAGACCGTCGCGGAGTTCGACGAGCAGCTGCTCGACGATTACCTGCACGAGAAGCCCTACACCTCCGACGACCTGCGTCGTGCCATCCGCTCCGGCACGCTGCAAGGCCGGATCACGCCGGTGCTGTGCGGCTCGGCCTTCAAGAACAAGGGCGTGCAGAAGCTCCTCGACGCGGTCGTCGAGTTCCTGCCCTCGCCGCTCGACAAGCCGCCGATCCAGGGTCAGGACGCGGAGACCTTCGAACACGTCGAGCGCCGGCCCGAGGATGGGGCGCCGTTCGCCGCGCTCGCGTTCAAGATCATGACCGACCCCTACGTCGGCAAGCTCACGTTCTTCCGCGTGTATTCGGGCACGGTGCAGACCGGCGACTCGGTGTTCAATACCCTGACCGGCCGCAGCGAGCGCATCGGGCGTCTCGTGCAGATGCACGCCAACAAGCGCGAAGAGATCAGCCAGGTGTTCGCGGGCGACATCGCGGCGGGCATCGGCTTCAAGAAGGTCACGACCGGCAGCACCTGTGCGACCTGAAGCACCCGATCGCGCTCGAGGCCATGCACTTCCCCGAGCCGGTGGTGGACGTGGCGATCGAGCCCAAGTCCAAGGTCGACGAGGAGAAGATGTCGAACGCGCTGGTGCGGCTGGCCGAGGAGGATCCGACGTTCCGGGTCCGCACCGACGAGGAGACCACTCAGACCGTGATCTCGGGCATGGGCGAGCTCCACCTCGAGATCATCGTCGACCGCATGAAGCGCGAGTTCGGCGTACAGGCCAACGTCGGCAAGCCGCAGGTGGCCTATCGCGAGACCATCTCGACGCCGGCCGAGAGTCCGTCACCGCTTCGTGCGGCAGACGGGCGGCAAGGGCATGTTCGCGGACGTCACGCTGCGCGTCGATCCGCTCGAGCCCGGCAAGGGATTCGTGTTCGAGAACCAGGTCGTGGGCGGGGCGATCCCCGAGGAGTTCATCCCGGCGATCGAGAAGGGCGTCGAGGAAGCGATGCGCGGCGGCGTGCTGGCGGGCTATCCGGTGGTGGACCTACAGGTGACCGTGCTCGACGGCTCCCACCACGAGGTGGACTCGTCCGAGATGGCGTTCAAGATCGCCGGCTCGATGGCATTCAAGGAAGCCTGCCACAAGGCCAAGCCGCGCCTGCTCGAGCCGGTGATGGACGTGGAAGTCGTGGTTCCCGAGGTGTACATGGGAGACATCATCGGCGACCTTTCGTCGCGTCGCGGGCGGATCGGCGGGATGTTCTCGCGTGGCGACGCGCGGGTCATCGCGTCGTCGGTGCCGCTCGCGGAGATGTTCGGTTACGCCACGCGGATGCGCTCGATCTCCCAGGGGCGCGCCGTGTATTCGATGCAGTTCTCCCGCTACGAAACCCTGCCCCAGTCGGTGGCCGAGGAGATCGTGGCCAAAGTGAAAGGTTAGACGCACGCCGGAATCGGAGCTCGGCGTCGGAGCGGCGCCGCGGTTTTCGGCAAAGGACATTGGGTCGCAGCCACGGAGGTTGGGTTCATGGCGAAGCAGAAGTTCGAGCGGACGAAGCCGCACGTGAACGTGGGGACGATCGGGCACGTGGACCACGGGAAGACGACGCTGACGGCGGCGATCACGATGGTGTTGGCGCAGAACAATCCGAAGATTTCGGTGCGGACGTTTGACTCGATCGACAACGCGCCGGAGGAGCAGGCGCGCGGGATCACGATCGCGACGGCGCACGTGGAGTACGAGACCAAGGCGCGGCACTACGCGCACGTGGACTGTCCGGGGCACGCGGACTACGTGAAGAACATGATCACGGGCGCGGCGCAGATGGACGGGGCGATCTTGGTGGTGTCGGCGGCGGACGGGCCGATGCCGCAGACGCGGGAGCACATCCTGCTGGCGCGGCAGGTGGGGGTGCCGTACATCGTGGTGTTCATGAACAAGGTGGACATGGTGGACGACCCGGAGCTGCTGGACCTGGTGGAGCTGGAGGTGCGGGACCTGCTGAAGAAGTACGAGTTTCCTGGGGACGAGATTCCGATCGTGCGGGGGTCGGCGAAGCAGGCGATGGACGGCGGGGGCAAGGACGCGAAGGCGAACGAGCGCGATCCTGAAGTTGATGGAGGCGGTGGACAACGTACATCCCGACGCCGCAGCGCGAGGTGGACAAGCCGCTGCTGATGGCGGTGGAGGACGTGTTCTCGATCTCGGGGCGCGGGACGGTGGGGACGGGGCGGGTGGAGCGGGGAAGGTGAAGGTGGGGGACAAGGTGGAGGTGGTGGGGCTGCGGGCGACGCGGGACACGGTGGTGACGGGAGTGGAGATGTTCCGCAAGTCGATGGACGAGGCGATCGCCGGGGACAACGTTGGGCTGCTGCTGCGGGGGATGGAGAAGGAAGACCTGGAGCGGGGATGGTGGTGTGCCAGCCGAAGTCGATCACGCCGCACACCAAGTTCAAGACCCAGGTGTACGTGCTGACGAAGGAAGAGGGGGGCGGCACACGCCGTTCTTCAACGGCTATCGGCCGCAGTTCTACTTCCGGACCACGGACGTGACGGGAGTGGCGCAGCTGCCGAGCGGGCGGGAGATGGTGATGCCGGGAGACAACGTGGACGGGATGGACGTGGAGCTGATCACGCCGATCGCGATGGAAGACGGGCTGCGGTTCGCGATCCGCGAGGGCGGCCGCACCGTCGGCGCCGGCGTCGTCACTCAGATCGTTCAGTAGGGGTGGGCTCATGATGGGACAAAAGATCCGCATCAAGCTCAAGTCGTACGATCACGCGACGCTGGATCAATCCGCGTCGGAGATCGTGCGCACCGCCCGCCGCACCGGCGCCTCACGTCCGGTCCGGTGCCGCTGCCGACCAAGAAGACGGTCTACACCGTGCTGCGCAGCCCGCACGTCGACAAGAAGTCGCGCGAGCAGTTCGAGGTGCGGATCCACAAGCGTCTGATCGACATCACCAAGTCGACCGCTCAGACCATGGAAGCCCTGGAGAAACTCGACATTCCGGCCGGTGTCGACATCGAGATCAAGACATGATCGGACTCATTGGACGAAAAGTCGGCATGACGCAGGTGTACGGCGACAAGGGAGAAGTGCTCCCGGTCACCGTCATCGAAGCCGGTCCCTGCACGGTGACGGAAGTGCGCACCGCAGGATCGCGACGGGTATACCGCCGTCCAGCTCGGCTTCGGATCGAACAAGGAGTCGCGCTACACCAAGCCGGTGCTCGGCCAGTTCAGAAGCGCAACTTGCCGCCCTCGCGCCATGTGAAGGAGTTCCGCATCGACGGCACTACGGCGTTCGAGGTGGGACAGCAGCTCACCGTCACCCTGTTCGACAAGGGCGAGCACGTCGACGTGGCGGGCGTGACCAAGGGCCGCGGCTTCCAGGGCGTGGTCAAGCGCCACGGGTTCGTGGCCGGCCACGCGTCGCACGGACCGACCGCGGGCAAGCAACCCGGCTCGATCGGCGCATCCGCCTATCCGTCGCGTGTGATCAAGGGCAAGCGGTTGCCCGGGCGGATGGGGGCGCCAACCTCACCGCCAAGAATCTCGTGGTCGTGGGGTGAACCCGAGATGAACGTGCTGCTCATCCGCGGCGCCGTGCCGGGGCCCACCAATGGTCTGGTGCGGGTCGAGAAGCGGGGGCGTGAGATGGACGCGAAGCTCTACGCAGCGGACGGAACCGAGAAAGGCGTCACCGCTCTTCCCGACGAGCTGTTCGCTCAACAGGTCCACGAGCATCTGTTGTGGCTGTCGGTGAAGCGCCACCTCGGCAACCAGCGCCAGGGGACCGCCAAGGTCAAGCATCGCGGCGAGGTGTCGGGTGGAGGTCGCAAGCCCTGGCGTCAGAAGGGCACCGGACGCGCACGCTCGGGATCGAATACGTCGCCGCTGTGGCCGGGCGGCGGACGTGCCTTCGGTCCGGAACCGCGGGACTACCGCACCGAGCTGCCCAAGCGCCAGCGCCGCCAGGCGCTCACCTCGGCCCTGTCGCTGCGCGCCGGCGAGAACGCGGTCACGGTGATCGAACCGCTGCGTCTCGAAGCGCCCAAGACGCGCCAGATCGCCGAGCTGCTCGGCAAGCTCGGGCTGTCCGAGAAGCGCACCCTGCTGGTGCTGGACCAGCCCACCGAGGCGGTCGTGAAGTCCTGCCGCAATCTTCCGAATCTGCGGACGACGCTCGCCCACCAGGTCAATCCCTATGACTTGCTGCACTGCGAGGCCGTGCTGGTCACCCAGCCCGGCCTCGAGCGCATGAAGGAGACCTTCGTCCGATGAGGGATCCCCGACAGATCGTCAAGAAGGCGCTCATCACCGAGAAGGGAACGGTGCTGCGGGAGACCCGCAACCAGTACTTCTTCGAGGTGGCGGTCGACGCCAACAAGATCGAGATCAAGCACGCCGTCGAATCGATTTTCCACGTGAAGGTGAAGGGAGTTCAGACCATGCAGGCGCGCGGCAAGGAGAAGCGTCAGGGACGCTTTTCCGGCAGACGCAGCGACTGGAAGAAGGCCATCGTGACGCTCCTGCCCGATCATAAGATCGAGCTGTTCGAGCAGATCTAGGAACCGATCATGCCCCTGAAGAAGTTCCGCCCGATGACGCCGACGCTCCGGCACACGGTGCTCTCGGACTTCTCCGAGATCACGCGCCAAAAGCCGCTCAAGTCGCTCACCGAGCGCAAACTGAGAACCGGCGGGCGCGACAACCGCGGACACGTGTCCATGCGCTGGATCGGCGGCGGCCACAAGCGCCGCTATCGCATCGTGGACTTCCGCCGCGAGAAGGACGGCATTCCCGCGCGCGTGGCCAGCATCGAGTACGACCCGAACCGCTCGGCGCGGATCGCGCTGCTCCACTACGTCGACGGGGAGCGCCGATACATCCTGGCGCCCGATGGCCTGCGGGTCGGCGAGAAGCTCCAGTCCGGCGCCGACGCGGAGATCAAGGTCGGCAATTGCCTCCCGCTCAAGAACATTCCGCTCGGCACCAATCTCCACAACGTCGAGCTGTTCCCGGGACGCTCGTCGCGCGTGGCGCGCTCGGCCGGCGCTTATTGCCAGCTGATGGCGAAGGAAGGCGATTACGCCCAGCTGCGACTGCCCTCGGGCGAGGTGCGGAGCTTCCACGTCAACTGCCGCGCGGTGGTGGGTCAGGTCGGCAACATCGACCACGAGAACGTATCGATCGGCAAGCGCCGGGCGCAGCCGCTGGATGGGTCGTAACCCGTCGGTGCGCGGCGTCGCCATGAATCCGGTCGACCATCCGATGGGTGGCGGAGAAGGGAAGTCGTCGGGCGGCCGGCATCCGTGCTCGCCGTGGGGGAAGATCACCAAGGGTCTCAAGACGCGGCGGCGCAAGCTGAGCGATCGCCTGATCGTGCGGCGACGGACGAAGTAGGGGAGCGAGCGACTCATGGCGCGTTCAGTGAAGAAGGGACCGTTCGTCGTCGAGTCCCTGGTGAAGAAGATCGAGACGATGAACCGGAGCGGCGACAAGCGCGTGCTCAAGACCTGGGCGCGACGCTGCACGGTGCTCCCGGAATCTGTGGGCCATACGCTGGCGGTGCACAACGGCAACAAAGTTCATTCCGATCTACATCACCGAGAACATGGTAGGCCACAAGCTCGGCGAGTTCGTTCCGACCCGCATCTTCCGCGGGCACGGCCAGGTGAGCGCCGAGAAGACGACAGTCCCGGGAAGACGACATGAAAGCCAGAGCGATCCAGCGGTTCGTGCGCATCACCCCACGCAAGTGCAACCAGGTCCTGGTGCTGATTCGGGGCCAGAGGGTGGAGCAGGCGCAGACCACACTGCAGTTCACGCCCAAGCTCGGCGCGCGGATCGTGCAGAAGGTGCTGAAGTCGGCGGTCGCGAATGCGCTGCACGAGGGCAAGGTGCGTCTGGAAGAGCTTTACGTGGAAGAAGCGGTCGTCGGGGCGGGCCCCACGCTCAAGCGCTGGCTGCCCCGCGCGCAGGGGCGCGCCACCCCCATCCTGAAGCGCATGAGCCATGTGTCCATCACCGTGGCGACGAGGGAGTAACGATGGGCCAGAAGACACATCCGATCGGCCTGAGACTCGGCATCATCAAGGATTGGGACTCGCGCTGGTTCGCGACCCGCGGCTATCAAGAGCTGCTCAAGGAAGACCTGCTCATCAAGCGCTACCTCAAGCGGCGGCTCTACCAGGCCGGCATCTCCAAGATCCTGATCGAGCGCAAGGGCGACAAGCTCACCATCACCATCAGGACCGCGCGGCCGGGCCTCGTGATCGGCCGCAAGGGCGAGCAGGTCGACAAGCTCTCCGAGGAGATGAAGCAGCTCACCAAGCGGGTGGTGCAGCTCAACATCGAAGAGATCAAGCGCGCCGACCTCGACGCGCAGCTGGTGGCCGAGCACATCGCCAAGCAGCTCGAGCAGCGCGTGTCGTTTCGGCGCGTGATGAAGAAGGCCATCGCCTCGTCCATGCGGGCTGGCGCGCAGGGCATTCGCGTCGCCTGCTCCGGCCGCCTGGGCGGCGCCGAGATGGCCCGCTACGAGACCTATCGCGAGGGACGCGTGCCGCTCCACACGCTGCGCGCTGACATCGATTTCGCCCGTGCCACGGCCAACACCGCGTACGGCACCTGCGGGGTCAAGGTCTGGATCTTCCACGGTGAAGTGCTGGATCGCCGCCCCACCGGCGTGCCGGCCGCGGCCCGTTAGGAGTCAACGCCCATGCTGATGCCGAAGCGGGTCAAGTATCGCAAGCAGCAACGAGGCCGCATGTGTGGCAAGGCGTATCGCGGCTCCTCGGTCGCCTTTGGGGAATGGGGACTCCAGGCGCTGGAGCCGGCGTGGGTGACCAATCGTCAGATCGAAGCGGCGCGTGTCGCGATCACGCGCTTCATCAAGCGTGGCGGCAAGATGTGGATTCGAGTGTTCCCCGACAAGCCGGTGACCAAGAAGCCGGCCGAGACCCGCATGGGCAAGGGCAAGGGTTCGCCGGAGTTCTGGGTCGCGGTGGTCAAGCCAGGCCGTGTGTTGTTCGAGCTGGAAGGGATCAACCGGACGCTCGCGCAGGAGGCGCTGAAGCTCGGCGCCTCCAAGCTGCCGATCCGGACGCGTTTCGTGGAGCGGCACGAGTTGGGAGGAGAGTGACGTGCCTCAGGTCAAGGCGACTTCGATGCGGGAGATGACCTCGGACGAGATCCGGCTGCGCGTGAGCGAGCTGCGCGAGGAGCTGTTCAACCTCCGGTTCCGGAACTCCATGCGTCAGCTCGACAACCCACTCAAGATCCGGGCAGGGCGCCGCGAGATCGCGCGCCTGATCACCGTGCTGCACGAGAAGGAAGGCCAGAAGGTATGACCGAAGCGACGATCGCGGTTCGCAACCGCCGCAAGACCCGCGTAGGCAAGGTCGTCAGCGACCGCATGGAAAAGACGGTGGTGGTGACGATCGAGCGGCTGGTGAAGCACGAGACCTATGGCCGCTACGTGCGCCGCCGGGCGAAGTTCAAGGTTCACGACGAGAAGAACGAGTGCAAGGTGGGCGACACGATCCGCTTCATGGAGACGCGACCGCTGTCCAAGGACAAGCGCTGGCGCTTCGTCGCATTCGTCGAAAGGGCGAAGTGACATGATCCAACTGCGAACGATGGTGACCGTCGCGGACAACAGCGGCGCCAAGAGGGCGCAGTGCATCAAGGTGCTGGGCGGCCACCACAAGCGCTACGGCCGGCTCGGCGACATCGTGGTGGTCGCGATCAAGGATGCCATCCCCGGCGCGGGAGTGAAGAAGGGTGATGTCGCCAAGGCGGTGGTGGTGCGCGCGGTGAAGGAGGGTCGCCGCAAGGACGGCTCCTACATCCGCTTCGACGAGAACGCGGTCGTCCTCATCAACGACGACAAGGAGCCGCGAGGAACCCGGATCTTCGGCCCGGTGGCCCGCGAGCTGCGTGAGAAGGCGTTCATGAAGATCATTTCGCTGGCGCCGGAGGTGATCTAGATGGCGATCAAGATCCGCAAGGGCGACACGGTTCAGGTGATCGCTGGAGACGACAAGGGCAAGGTGGGCCGCGTGCTGTCGGTCGACGACGTGAAGATGCGGGTCGTGATCGAGAAGGTGAACTTCGTGAAGCGCCACACCAAGGCGCGCCGTCAGGGCGTGCAGGGCGGCATTATCGAGCGCGAGGCACCCATCCACCTGTCCAACGTCATGCTGTACGACGCGCGATCGGGTCGCGGCACGCGGGTCGGCATTCGCGTGCTCGGCGACGGCAGTCACGAGCGCGTGTCGCGGGTGAGCGGCGAGTCCCTGCCCAAACCGGAGAAGGGCTAGGCCGGACGCGAGACGGCTTCGGCGCCCGTACCCCAGGGTTGGGGGCGCCGTGGCGAAATAACCCTGGAGAGCGAGAACGCGCATGGCAGACGAGAAGAAGTCGAAGGGAGACGGCGGCGGACGCAAGTCCGAAGGCAGGACCGAAGGTCGCCAAGGCTCCCAAGGAAGCGCGCGACAAGGACACGAAGAAGGCGCCCAAGGGCGGTGCGGCCGGCGGTGGGACCGCCACGCAGAGCGGCAGACCGCGCGCGCCGCGTGAGCGCCCGCGGCTCTCGACCTACTACCTCGCGACCGTGCGAGGGGCGCTGGTCGAGAAGTTCGCCTACCAGCAGCTCGATGCAGGCGCCGCGGTTCGAGAAGATCGTGATCAACATGGGCGTGGGCGACGCGATCCAGGACCAGAAGCTCCTCGACGCGGCGGCGAACGAGCTCATGCAGATCACCGGACAGAAGCCGAGCATCCGGCGCGCCAAGAAGTCGATCTCGAACTCAAGCTGCGCGAGGGCGTTCCGGTGGGATGCAAGGTGACGCTGCGCGGCGCGCGGATGTACGAGATTCTTCGATCGGTTGATCAACGTGGCCGTGCCTCGCATCCGTGACTTCCGCGGACTGAGTCCGCGCGCGTTCGACGGGCGGGGCAACTACACGCTGGGATTGACGGAGCAGATCATCTTTCCCGAGATCAACTACGACAAGGTGCAGAAGATCCGCGGCATGGACGTGACCATCGTGACCAGCGCGCGGAACGACGAAGAGGGGCGCGAGTTGCTCAGACTCATGCGGATGCCCTTCCGCCAGCGCTGACAGGAGGAGCCGTGGCCAAGAAGTCGATCATCGAGAAGTGGAAGCGTCCCCCAAGTTCAAGGTGCGCGCGTACACCCGCTGCCATCGCTGCGGCCGTCCGCGGGCCTATCTGCGGGACTTCGGGTTGTGTCGCATCTGCTTCCGCGAGCTGGCGCTCTCGGGGCAGATCCCGGGCGTCGTGAAGTCGAGCTGGTAGGGCGCGCGGCGACCGAAGGATCAGGAGGCAACATGTCGGTGTCGGATCCAGTGGCGAACTTCCTGACGAGCGTCCGGAACGCGATTCGCGCGAAGCAGCGCAAGGTGGACGTGCCCGCCTCGCGCTTCAAGGCCGAGATCGCCAAGGTCCTCATGCAGGAGCGCTACATCAACAACTTCAAGCTGGTCGAGAGCGAAGGCCACGAAACCCTGCGCGTCTATCTGCGGTACGCCGGCGACGATCTCAGCGTGATCACCGGTATTCGCCGCGTGAGCACGCCGGGTCGGCGGGTCTACGTCGACCGGGCCCATATCCCCAAGGTGATGGGTGGCATGGGCACGGTGATCCTGTCGACGTCGCGTGGGGTGATGACGGACCGCGAGGCGCGTCGAGCCGGCCTCGGCGGCGAGATCATCTGCCAGGTCTGGTAGGGAGGAGTTCATGTCGAGAGTCGGCAAGCGCCCGGTGACGATCCCGTCGGGTGTGACCGTGGCGGTCGAAGCCACCACGGTGCGCGTCAAGGGCCCGAAGGGCGAGCTCTCCCGTCCCATCCTCGAGGGGACGAGCGTGGTCGTCGAAGGCGGCGAGGCGCGCGTGAGCGCCGAGCGCATCAGTCGCAACCCGATGTTCGGCACCATGCGGGCGCATCTCTCGAACATGGTGACGGGCGTCACGGCGGGCTTCAGCAAGACGCTCGAGATCGTGGGCACCGGCTACCGCGCCGCCATGGACGGCAAGAACCTGGTGCTTCAGGTCGGCTATTCGCATCCGGTGGTGTTCGAGCCGCCGGCCGGCATCACGATCAAGACCGAGGGCAACACGCAAGGTCGTGGTGAGCGGCGCGAACAAGGAAACGGTCGGGCAGGTCGCGGCGGACATCCGCGCGGTCAGACCCCGGAGCCCTACAAGGGCAAGGGCATCAAGTACGAAGGCGAGCACATCCGTCGCAAGGCGGGCAAGGCTGCGGGAGCGGCGACATGAGCGGTCGGCACGACAAGTACGAGCGGCGGAAGATCCGTCACTTGCGGACGCGCCGGAAGGTGCGGGGCACGAAGGAGCGCCCGCGGCTCTCGGTGTTCCGCAGCGCGACCCAGATCTACGCCCAGATCATCGACGACGTGCGCGGAGTCACGCTGGCTGCCGCTTCGAGCCGCGAGGATCTGCAGGCGCGTGTCGAGGGCAAGGGGCGCGTGGCGGTGAGCACCGCGGTCGGCAAGCTGCTCGCGGAGCGCGCCAAGGCCGGCGGCGTCGACAAAGTGAGCTTCGATCGCGGCGGCTACCTCTATCACGGTCGAGTCAAGGCGTTGGCCGACGGCGCGCGCGCCGGCGGACTGCAATTCTAGGAGGCGTCGTGCGAGGTAGTGAAGCGGCCAAATCGGAGTTCGTGGAGCGCGTGATCAGCGTGAACCGCTGCGCCAAGGTGGTGAAGGGCGGCCGGCGATTCTCATTCAACGCGATCGTGGCAGTCGGCGACCAGAAGGGTCGAGTCGGCGTTGGCCTCGGCAAGGCCAACGAAGTGGCCGACGCGATCCGCAAGGCGGGTGAAACCGCCAAGAAGGAGATGTTCGCGATTCCTTTGACGCGCGGCGGCTCGGTGCCGCACGAGATCACGGGCCATTTCGGGGCGGGACGCGTGCTGCTCAAGCCGGCCGCACCCGGCACCGGGGTGATCGCGGGCGCGGGTGTGCGGGCGGTGCTCGAGGCCGGCGGCATCCAGAACGTCCTCACCAAGTGTCTCGGCTCGCGGAACCCGCACAACCTGGTGCGTGCCACCGTCGACGGGTTGCGGCGGCTGCGGCGGCCTTCGGACATCGCGGCGCTGCGCGGCATCCCGATGGGCGAACTGATGGGACGTCGGGGAGAGGGACATGGCGCCTAAGCTCCGCATCCGGCAGATCCGCAGCAGCAGCGGCCGCCAGCAGAAGCAGCGGCCACGCTGCGCGCGCTCGGCATCCGGCGCATCGATCACACGGTCGAACACACCGACACGCCCCAGATCCGGGGCATGATCTTCAAGATTCGCCATCTGATCCAGGTGGACGAGATCCAGGACGGTTGACCATGCAACTCGGAGCCATTCATCCCGCCGCGGGTTCCACGCGGCCCAGCAAGCGGCGCGGCAAGGGCGCCGGCACCGGGCTCGGCGGCACCGCGGGCAAGGGTCACAAGGGACACAAGGCGCGCGCTGGCGGCAAGATCCCGGTCTGGTTCGAAGGCGGGCAGATGCCGATCCAGCGGCGCCTGCCGAAGCGCGGCTTCGTGAACCCGAACCGCATCGAGTACCAGCCGATCGCGGTGGCCCGTCTCGCCTCGGCGGCGGCCGGCACCGTGATCGATCGCGACTGGCTGCGCAAGGCGGGTCTGGTGCGCGGCAAGAAGCTCGTCAAGCTGCTCGGCGGCGGCGCAGGTGCAGGTGCAGCTCACGGTGCAGCGTGGACGCGGCCAGCCAGTCGGCACGCAAGGCCATCGAATCAGCGGGCGGCAAGATCGAGGCGCCGGTGCAGGCCTAGAGGGGACATGCTCGAGAAGCTTCGCAACATCTTCGCCGTCCCGGAGCTGAAGAGGCGGATCCTCTTCACGCTCGTGATGTTCGCTGTCTATCGGTTGGGCGAGCACACGCCCTCGCCGGGCGTGAACACCAGGCCCTGGCAGGCGCCTTCGCGAGCCAGCGTGGCACCCTGTTCGGTCTCTACGACTTCTTCGTGGGTGGGGCATTCTCGCGGGCCACGGTGTTCGCGCTCGGGATCATGCCCTACATCTCGTCCTCGATCATCCTGCAGCTCCTCGGCGCGGTGGTCCCGTATCTCGAGAAGCTGCGCAAGGAGGGCGAAGAGGGCAGAAGAAGATCACGCAGCTGACCCGTTACGGCACGGTGGCGATCTCGATCATCCAGTCGTTCGCCTACAGCGTGTTCCTGATCAACATGGGCGCGTCGCAGGGCGTGACCGTGGTGCCGCATCCGGGATTCATGTTCACGCTGTCGACCATCATCACCCAGACCACGGGCACCATCCTGGTCATGTGGCTCGGGGAGAAGATCACCGAAGCACGGCATCGGCAACGGCATCTCGCTGATCATCTTCGTCAACATCATCGGCCGCATGCCCAATGCCATGTTCGCCGCCTATGACAGCTTCCGCGCCGGCTCGGATCAACATCCTCAACATGCTCGCCGTGGCGGCGGTGGCGGTGGCCGTGGTAGCGGCGGTCGTGCTGATGACTCAGGCGCAGCGCAAGATCCCGGTGCAGTACGCCAAGCGCATCGTGGGGCGGCGGATGTACGGCGGCGCCAACACGCACATCCCGCTCCGGGTCAACACCGCGGGCGTGATCCCGATCATCTTCGCGCTCAGCGTCATGAGCCTGCCGGCGGCGGTCGCGGGCTTCGTCCCGCCGAACCATCCGCTGGCCGCGATCGGCCAGTGGTTCAATCACCGGACGATCTTCTACAACGTGGTCTACGGTCTCATCATCGTGTTCTTCACCTACTTCTATACGGCCGTGGTGCTCAACCCCAACGACCTGGCGGAGAACATTCGCAAGTACGGCGGCTTCGTCCCGGGCATCCGGCCCGGTCCCAAGACCGCTGAATACATCGACCAGGTGCTGTCGCGCATCACGCTGCCGGGGGCGATCTTCCTCGCGCATCATCGCCATTGCGCCCGACCTCATCATCACCTCGCTGGGGCTGCCGTTCATGGATTTCGGCGGGACCAGCGTGCTGATCGTGGTGGGGGTGGCGCTCGACACCCTCCAGCAGGTCGAATCGCACCTGCTGATGCGTCACTATGAAGGTTTCGTGAAGCGGGGCCGTATTCGCGGCCGGCAAAGGATGTAGAAACGTGCGTCTGGTGTTGCTCGGACCTCCGGGCGTCGGCAAGGGAACTCAGGGCCGGCGGCTCGCGGCCGAGCACCGCTGGGCGCTGATCTCGACCGGGGAGATGTTGCGTGAGGCGGTCGCGCGCGGCACCCCCTGGGGGTCGAGGCGCGCAAGCGGATGGAGGCGGGACTGCTGGTGCCGGATGACGTGATGATCGAACTGGTCGAGGAGCGGAGCGCGGGAGTCGGCGCCCGGGACGGATTCGTCCTGGACGGTTTCCCCGCACGGTGGGGCAGGCCAATGCCCTGGACTCCATGCTGCAGGCGCGCGAGCAGCGGCTCGATGTGGCGATCGGCCTCGACGCGCCGCGCGAGGAGCTGGTGCGCCGGCTCAGCGCACGTCGTGAGTGTCCGATCTGCAAGCGGGCCTACAACCTGGTGAGCGCGCCGCCGCGGAACGGCGGAGACTGCGACGATCATCCGGGCACGGCCCTGGTGCAGCGCGAAGACGATGCAGTGCCGACGGTGCGTAAGCGTCTCGAGGTGTACGACGAGCAGACCTCGCCGTTGATCGATTACTACCGGGGTCAGGGGCGATTGCGGGAAGTTCCGGCCGTAGGGCCGGTGGATGACGATGTATCGCGGGCTGACGCGGGCGTTGGGCTGTCGTTGAGGCAACGGTGGCAACGGTGCGAGCGGTGCATTTGAGAGGTCGAGAAGAGGTGGAAGCGATCCGGGCGGCCGCGCAATTGGTCGCGCGGACGCTCCGACGGATCCGAGAGGAGATTCGACCGGGCGTGACGACCGCAGAGCTCGATCATCTGGCGGACGACGTTCATCCGCAGTCAGGGCGCCGTCCGTCGTTCAAGGGCTATCGCGGCTATCCGGCGAGCATCTGCTCTTCGGTGAACGACGAAGTGGTGCACGGCATCCCCGGAGGCCGCGCGCTGACCGAAGGGGACATCGTGGGCATCGACGTGGGGTGGAGATGGACGGCTATCACGGAGACGCGGCGTGGACCTTCCCGGTGGGGACGGTCAGTGCCGAGGCGTCGCGCTTGCTGCGAGGTAACCCGTGAGGCGCTGGAGCGCGGGATCGCTCAGGCGAAACCGGGCCAGCGCATCGGCGACATCTCGCATGCGATCCAGTCCCACGTCGAAGCCAACGGGTTCTCGGTGGTGCGCGCGCTGGTGGGACACGGCATCGGACGCGAGATGCACGAGGAGCCGCAGGTGCCCAACTACGGTCCGCCGGGGCGTGGCCCGCAAGCTCATGATCGGCCAGGTCCTGGCGATCGAGCCCATGGTGAACGTCGGCGGCCCGGAAGTGCTGACCCGTGAGGACGGCTGGACCATCGTCACCGAGGATGGAAGTCTCAGTGCTCATTTCGAGCACACCGTGGCGGTGGACGCGACCGGTCCGCGGATCCTGTCGGATCCCGACCTCGCGAGCTGAAGGGGGATCGTGGCCAAAGAAGAAGGCATTCAGGTCGAAGGGACCGTGATCGAGCCGCTGCCGAACGCGATGTTTCGGGTCGAGCTGGAGAATGGGCACAAGGTGCTCGCTCATATCTCCGGGAAGATGCGCATGCACTTCATTCGCATCCTGCCCGGCGACAAGGTCACGGTGGAGTTGTCGCCCTACGATCTGACCCGTGGTCGGATCGTGTATCGGCTACAAGTGACGGCGCCCGCATCGCGCCCGGCGACAGGAGACGACGCCATGAAGGTACGAAGCTCGGTGAAGAAGATCTGCGAACACTGCAAGATCGTGCGCCGGAAGGGCGTGATCCGGGTGATCTGCAAGCGCAATCCGCGGCACAAGCAGCGTCAGAAGTAGAGGAGGCTACGCGTGGCACGAATCGCAGGCGTCGATCTGCCGGCCGACAAGCGGATCGAGATCGCGCTGACCTACATCTTCGGCATCGGCGTGCCGACGGCTCGCCGGATCCTGGGGTTGACCGGGGTCAGTCCCGACATCCGCGTCAAGAACCTGAGCGACGAAGATGTCGGCAAGCTTCGCACGGTGATCGAGCGGGAGTACAAAGTAGAGGGCGCATCCGCGGCGAGGTGTCCATGAACATCAAGCGGCTCATGGACATCGGCGCCTATCGAGGCCTGCGTCACCGGCGCAATCTGCCGGTGCGCGGCCAGCGAACCAAGACCAACGCCCGCACCCGCAAGGGTCCGAAGAAGACCGCGGGCGTCATGAAGGAAGACCGTGGCGGCCAAGCCGGCGCCCAAGAAATAGCGGTCCCAGAAGGACCGTCGTCGCAGCGGACGGAGGACAACGCGTGGCAACTGGCAGAAGCGTGATCGCCGGGTGAGCACCAATGGTGTGCGCTCACGTCAGGCGAGTTTCAACAACACGATCGTCACCATCACCGACACCGACGGCAACGTCGTCACGTGGGCGAGCGCGGGCAAGGTGGGATTCAAGGGCTCGCGCAAGAGCACGCCGTTCGCCGCCCAGGTGGCGGCGGAGGCTGCGCACGCGAGGCGCAGAATCTCGGGCATGAAGCGCGTGGAGGTCTGGGTCAAGGGCCCGGGCGCCGGCCGCGAGGCCGCGATCCGATCGCTGCAGGCGGCCGGACTGGAGATCTCCGCCATCAAGGACGTGACCCCCATTCCGCACAACGGCTGCCGCCCGCCCAAGCGGCGCCGGGTCTAGGAGGCGCAGCATGGCGGTCTATCACGACGCGCGATGCCGGCTGTGCCGTCGGGAGGGGCAAAGCTCTTCCTCAAAGGCACGCGGTGCTTCACCGACAAGTGTGCCATCGAGCGCCGCGGCTATCCCCCGGGGAGCACGGCAAGGGCGTCGCGCCAAGGAGACGAACTACGGCCAGCAGCTGCGCGGAGAAGCAGAAGGCGCGCCGGATCTACGGCGTCCTCGAGCGCCAGTTCCGTCACTTCTTCACCAAGGCGTCCGAGACCCGCGGCGTGACCGGCGACGTGCTGCTGCAGATGCTGGAGCGGCGGCTCGACAATGTCGTCTATCGCCTCGGTCTCGCGCCGTCGCACCACGCCGGTCGCCAGCTGGTGCGCCACGGACACATCCACGTCAACGGCCGCAAGGTCGACATCCCCTCGTTCCTGGTCAAAGCGGGCGACGAGGTGAAGGTTCGCGACAAGAGCAAGAAACTCGCGATGGTGCTGACCACTTTGGAATCGCGCAAAGGTCAGGAGCCACCCGAGTGGCTCAGCGCTCGACGCCGCCGCAGCTCGCGGGACGCGTGCTGAGCATCCCGACCCGTGGCTCGATCACCGTACCGATCAACGAGCAGTTGATCGTCGAGTTCTATTCGAAGTAACGACGCCTTCCCGAAGGAGGCTGCTGATGAAGTGGAAGAACCTCACGATGCCCAAGCAGGTCGATGCCCGACGAAGGCAATACCGACCGCTACGGCAAGTTCACGATCGAACCGCTCGAGCGCGGCTTCGGTCTGACGCTCGGCAACGCCCTGCGGCGCGTGCTGCTCTCGTCGCTGCAGGGCGCGGCGATCACCGCCGTGCGCATCGACGGGGTGCTGCACGAGTTCTCGACCCTGCCCGGCGTGATCGAGGACGTCACGGAGATCATCCTCAACCTCAAGCAGGTGCGGCTCAAGCTGCACGGCGACGGTCCCAAGAAGGGCACCTTCGAGATGCGCGGCAAGAGCGAGGTGCGCGCCGGTGACCTGCAGGTCGACGGCGAGGTGATGGTGCTCAATCCCGACCTCCACATCGCCACGCTCAACAAGGACGGGGATCTGCGCATGGAAGTGGAGATCGACGGCGGGCGCGGCTATGCCTCGGCCGATCAGCATTCGCAGACCGAGCGCCCGATCGGCGTGATTCCGATCGATTCGCTGTTCTCGCCGGTGCTCAAGGTCAACTACAACGTCGAGACCACGCGACTCGGTCAGCGCATCGACTACGACAAGCTGACGATCGAAGTGTGGACCGACGCCAGCATCCTTCCGTCGGACGCGGTGGCCGTGGCGGCCAAGATCCTCCGCGATCACTTCAACCTGTTCATCCACTTCGAGGAGCCGATCGAGGAAGAGGTGGAGGAAGAGGTCAACGAGGACATCCTGCGCATCCGCAAGCTGCTCGAGAAGAGCGTCGAAGAGCTCGAGCTCTCGGTGCGCTCGAGCAATTGTCTGCGCGCCGCCGAGATCAAGTCGATCGGAGACCTCGTGCAGAAGAGCGAGAGGCGAGATGCTCAAGTACCGCAATTTCGGGCGGAAGTCGCTCAAGGAGATCCAGGACATCCTCGGCGAGATGGGGCTGTCTTTCGGGATGGACGTGACGCCCTATTACGAAGGCAAGGACGCCGTTCGCCTGGACGCCTAACCGGCCGCGTACTCACGGAGAGGATCGTTCGATGAGACACCGCAGAGATCATCGCAAGCTCAGCCGGACGTCGTCGCACCGGCGGGCCTTGCTGCGCAACCTGGTCACCGCGCTCTTCCAGTACGAGCGCATCGAGACCACGGTGGCCAAGGCCAAGGAAGCTCGGCGGCTGGGAGAGCGTCTCATCACGTTCGCCAAGCGCGGCGACGTTGCGGCGCGGCGTCATGTCGCCCGCTTCGGTGACGCGGCCGGAGGTGACGCACAAGCTGTTCGCGACCATCGCCCCGTGGTATGCGGAGCGTAACGGCGGCTACACGCGGATCTTGCGCATCGGGCACCGTCTGGGAGACGCGGGCGAGACCGCCTATCTCGAGGCTGATCAAGAGCGCCGAGCAGAAGGAGCAGGCGCGCCGCGAGCGGAGGCCGCCGAGGCGGCCAAGGGCGGGAAGTCGGCTCCAGCCAGGGCCGGCAAGCCGGCCAAGGAAAAGCCGCAAAGGGCGAAGGAGCGGCCGAAGAGAAGCCCAAGCGCGGCCGCAGGCGCTTCGCTCCGGGCGGCGAACCCGCGGCACCGACCAAGAAGACCCGCCACACCGTCAAGACCGGCTAGCGCCGGAATCGAAAAACGGCGAGGCTGGGACCTCCTCCGGCCCGCCGTCGTGTTTTCGTGGCGGCGCCCCAAATCCATCTCCGGAGCCCAATTGGCTCAAGTCCCGGGCCCGGGATTCCGATGACCAACGGGTGGGCGACCGCCCACGCCTCCCGTCATGATCGCTCCGGAAACAGGACCCCCGACGCGGCCCGATCCACCGGCCGCCACGGAGTCGCACCCTCACTTAGAGGAGCGCGCGCGCGGGCAGGCGCTGCCCAACTCCTCCTCACCCGCGGCGCCGACACCCGGCGCGAATCCCGGCACGTCGCCATCGGGCTCGGGATCCTGGTGATGGTCAGCGTCGTGCTCCTCAGCTTCTGGATCTACCAGAACAGCCCAGAATCGGATCGTGCAGGGGACGCTGGGACTACCTCACCCGCCACGCCGACGCGAGCCGCGAGCAGATCCGAGCCCTGTTCGCCACCTCCGAGCGCCAGCTGCGCTTCGTCGCCGAGGGGGAGCGACTCAACGGCTGGGTGCGTGCGGCGATGAACGGCACGCTCGGACCCGTCGATCAGCAGCAGATGCAGCAGCAGCTCGACCGCGCGGCGCGCAGCTTCGGGCTCGACCACCTGCTGGTGCTGAGTCCCGAGGGCGTGCCACTCGCCGCCGACTCGAACTACGACGCGGCGCCGGGCCGTCATGCGGATCTGGTCCAGCGCGTCGTGATGACGAATCAGCCCTGGATCGCGGACCTGCACGCCAATGGCGCGGGCCGCCGGTGTTACGAGATCGCCATACCGGTGACGGGAGCGGCGACCGCGGGACGCGTGCCCGTGCTGGTGGGCGCCGCCGATGCCGAGGCGACGCTGATGCCCCTGCTGGGTCAATGGTCGGATCTGGGGCGCTCGGCCTTCGCCTATCTGGTACGTCGTGATGGCGAGCAGATCAACTATCTGACCAGCCCGGATCGCAAGCAGATGCTCGCTCCGCCCGCGCCGGTGCCGATGTCGACACCCGCGGCGCGTCCGGCCGCGATGGCCGCGATCGGGATCGAGTCGAGCATCGAACAGTCGCCGGGCGATCCCGAGCCCCTACTGCGCCGTGACGCGCTTCCTGCCCGAGCTCGGATGGGGTCTGGTGGCGCGCGCGGATCGCAGCGTGGTGATGGGCGGGCTGCGCACCACCGTGGTCAAGCTGCTGGTCATCGATCTCGTGATCCTGCTGGCGGCGGGCTCCTGATCTGGCAGTGGCGCCGTTATTACAACCGCGGCATCGCCAAGACCGAGCAGGTGGTGACGTCTCGCCATGCCGAACGGGTGCAGGCCATCTTCGACACCGCCTTCGACGCGATCGTCACCTTCGACCGCTCCGGCCGCGTGCGCGCCGTGAACCGCGCCGCCGAGGAGCTGTTCGGCCGCTCCGCGCTGGCCATGGAGAATCAGCCGCTCCATCGCGTGCTGCGCTGGAGCGGTCCCGATGCGGGATCCGTGCCTCGCGACCTGCCCACGCCCGGCGTGGTCTGGCTCGCCAACGCGTTGCGTCCCGACGGTCAATCCATTCCCACCGAGATGTCGCTCGGCGAGTCCGGTCTCGGCGATGAGCTGCTCTATACCGCGATCGTCCGCGACATCCGCCAGCGCGTCGAAGCGGAGCGCCAGATCCGCACGTTCGCCGAGGGTCTCGAAGCACCAACCGCCGGCTCGAGGAGGCGAACGCTCAGCTCGAGGAGGCCTCCCGGCTCAAGAGCGAGTTCCTCGCCAACACCTCGCACGAGCTGCGTACCCCGCTCAACGGCATGATGGGCTTCCTCCAGCTGGTATTGGACGGCATGTGCCAGAGCAAGGAGGAGGAGCGCGAATTCCTCAAGCAGGCGCTCCAGTGCTCGAAACACCTGCTCAACCTGATCAACGACGTGCTCGACATCGCGCGCATCGAGGCCGGCAAGCTGTCCCTCGACATCCAGAAGGTCGACGTCGCCACGCTGTTCCAGGAGGTGCGCACCGTCACCCACGTTCAGGCCACACAGAATGACGTCAAGCTGGTCTTCGCGGATCTCGATGACGCGGGCTGCGCCGTGCGCTGCGACCTCAACAAGGCCAAGCAGGTGCTCATCAATCTGGTGGGCAACAGCCTCAAGTTCACGCCGAAAGGGAGCATCGTGGTGCGCGCGCTCGCTCGCCCCGAGCTCGGACACGTGCGCTTCGAGGTCGAGGACACCGGCATCGGCATCCCCCTCGAGCAGCAGGGGATCATCTTCGAGAAGTTCGCCCAGGGCGACGGCAGCACCACCCGCAAGTTCGGGGGCGCCGGCCTGGGCCTGGCGATCTCCAAGAGCCTGATCGAGCTGATGGGCGGCGTCATCGGCGTCCGCGGTGAAGGCGCGCGGCAAAGGCACCACCATGTACTTCACCCTGCCGGCCTGGAGCGATCAGGCGACCGAAGCCGCGCCCGATGAGGATGCCGCCGACAAGATCGACGGACCGTCGGGCGGTGCGCTGGTGCTGGTCGTCGAGGACGACCCGGTGTTCCGGAAGTTCGTGACCGCCGTGCTCCACCAGCACGGCTATCGCACGGTAGAGGTGCCGAGCGCCGAAGGCGGATGGGTGTTGGTCCGGCGGCTGCGGCCCGCGGTGGTCGTGCTCGACTACGCGCTGTCGTGCGGCGAGGGCGCCGAGATCCGGACCGGCTGGGACCTGGCGCAACGCATCACCACCGACGCCGGGACGCGCCACATCCCGGTGCTGTTCGTGACCGGCTTCGAGGGCGAGGTGCGCGATCGTCTCCGCAACACGGCATTCGCGCGCAAGCCGGAGCACCTGGTCAAGCCGATCGAGCCTTCGGCGCTGACCGCCAAGGTGGACGAGATGGTTGCCGGAGTGTCCGGCCGGCAGGCGCGCATCCTCATGGCCGAGGACGATCCCGCGGTCACGGCGTTCGTGCGCAAGGTCTTGCCCGAGAATCGCTACCACATGGAGGTGGTGGCGAACGGCGAGCAATGTCTGCACGTGCTTCGCACCCAGCCCAACGGCTTCGACCTCCTGCTCCTCGACCTCATGATGCCCGGCGTGAGCGGCTGCGACGTGCTCCGCGACATGACCCTGACCGGCACCGCAGCGCAAGGTGCCGGTGCTGGTGCTTGACCAATTGTCCGGAGCCGCGCAGCGCGGGAGAGAAGCGACTGCTCGGAGACGGACTGGTCATCGAGCGTGATCTCGAAGACCAACATCCACGACAACCCGCAGCTGCTCGCCCACTTGATCGACTGGAACCTTCAGGTCAAGCGCGAGGGAGGATCATCCTCCCGAGCACGAGGCGGAGGCCGCATGAAGCACGTCATCGTGGTGGAGGACGATCCGGTCAACGCCACCCTGTTCCGCATGCTGCTCGAGCGGCGCGGCGGGTGCCGCGTGTCGGTGACCGAGTCCGCCGAGGAGGCACTGAAGCTCGCGCGCACCGGCGCCGACGCGGTGGTCATGGACATCTCCCTCAAGGGCTCGATGTACCAGGGACACCCGGTGACCGGGGTGGACGTCTGCCGCCTGCTCAAGGCCAGCCCCGAGACCGCGGGCATCCCGGTGGTGCTGGCCACCGCGCACGCCATGCGCGGCGACGACCGGCGCCTCATGGAGCAGAGCGGCGCCGACGACTACGTCTCCAAGCCCGTGGTGGACCATCAGGCCTTCGTCGCGCAGATCCGCCGGTGGATCGATCGGGAGGCCGCCTGAGCACCCCGCTCGAAGGCAAGGTTCTGATCGTCGAGGACGATGTCTTCTTCCAGCGGGTGCTCCAGAAGCGGCTGGAATCCGAAGGCTACAGGGTCACGCTCGCCACCGACGGCCGCGAGGGCATGAAGGCGATCGTCACGTGGGAGCCAGATCTCGTGCTCTCCGACTGGATGATGCCCGAAGTCGACGGGCTCGAGCTGTGCCAGTCGGTCAAGACCGGACTCAAGGACGCCGCGCCCTACTTCATCCTGCTCACCGCCAAGGGGAGACATGAGCGACCGGCTGCTGGGGCTCGAGACCGGAGCCGACGATTACGTGGTGAAGCCGTGCGATCACGGCGAGCTGATGGCGCGTGTGCGCGCGGGAATCCGGATCGTCAAGCTCACCCAGGAGCTGCGCTCGGCCGTCACCGAGCTGCAGATGATCAACGCCGAGCTCTCCAGCACCGGACGCCACGGCGATTCCTGACCGAGGTCCTGCCGATCTGCTCGTACTGCAGGCGGGTCCAGGAGACCGACGGCGTGTGGCAGGACCTCGTGCAGTTCGTGAGCCGCCGGGCCAACGTTGACCTCACGCAGGAAGTCTGTCCCGACTGCGCGGATTCCACGCTCAAGCTGGTCCCGCCGTCCAAGACCGTCGTCCGCTGATCGGCGCGGACCGCGGGAGGCCCTCGAGGGGGCTCCGGTGGCCCCTGGGTGTAGAGTTACCCGAGAAACCGTTAGAGTCTCCATGCTCCGTCCTTCCCGCCGGAGTGGATCCGCTTCGAGGTCGCCCAAAGGAGGACGCCGTGAGAGGGCTGATCGCTTCCCTGCTGGTGGTCGCTGGAATCGCCGCCTGGATTCCCACGGCCCTGGCCCAACCCATCGACACCACCCGGGTTCATCTTGGACCTGCCGACGGTGGCACCGATGCCTTCGTGGCCTGGCCCACGGGCAAAGGGGCGGTCCCCGGAGTCGTGGTGGTGCACGAATGGTGGGGGCTCAACGCGCAGATCCGGGCCGTCGCCTGGCGTCTCGCGAAGGAGGGATACGTCGCGATCGTTCCCGACCTCTACCACGGCAAGATGGCGACCGACCCCGAGCAGGCGCACGTGCTCAGTCGCGGGCTCGAGGAGTCGGTGGCGGCCAGTGATCTCGAGCCGCGGCATCGTGGCTGCGGACGCAGCCACGTCTCGCCAAGAAGCGCATCGGAGTGATGGGCTTCTGCATGGGGGCGGACTGGCGCTGGGTCTGGCGCTCCAGGATTCCACGATCTCGGCGACCGAGATGTTCTACGGATCACCGGTCACCGATCCCGCGCAGCTCGCGAGCCTCCGAGGGCCGGTGCAGGCGCATTTCGGCGAGAAGGACGACGGCATTCCGCCCGCCGAGGCCGATGCCTTCCGCGCGGCGCTCAAGCAGACCGGCAAGGAGGGCGAGGTCTACGTCTACGCGGGAGCCGGTCACGCATTCATGAACGAGACCCGTCCTTCGTATCACGCCGACGCGCGCGCGCCAGGCCTGGGCGCGGACGCTGGCGTTCTTCCAGAAGAACCTCAAGCGCTGAGCCCCTCGTGCCCGTGTCGCTCGACGTCCTGCTGATCGGAGGCTCGGGCTTCCTCGGCCGACCGACCGCGAACGCCCTGATCGAGGCCGGGCACCGCGTCACCGTGCTCACCCGCGGCACGCACGATTCGCCCTCCGGCGTCGAAACGATGGCGGCGGATCGCGGCGACCGTGCCGCGCTGGCGCGTGCGCTCGAGGGCCGCCGCTTCGACCTGACCGTGGACTTCGTGGCCTACGATTCCATCGACATCGAAGGCTGCTGTTCGTCCCGTACGCCGCGCTCGGTCGCTACGTGATGATCTCGACCGGCCAGGTGTACATGGTGACGGCCGGCGCACGCCGCCGTTCCGCGAGGACGATGCGGAAGGCGACGTCCTCCCGAGCCTGGGCCGGGCAGCGCGGACCACGGACAGTGGTCCTACGGCGTCGGCAAGCGCCGCGCCGAGCGCACGCTGCTGGGACTGCGGGCAACGCACGGCGTGCGCGCCGTGATCCTGAGGCTTCCCATCATGCAGGGAGAGGGGACGGGTCGCGGACGCCTGTGGGCGTACCTCGAGCGGATGATAGATGGCCGACCGATCGTGCTCCCGGACGGCGGACGGCAGCCCGCGCGCTTCCTCCACTGCGGCGACGTGGCGCGCGCGATCGCCTGGCTCGCGATTCATCCGCCGCGCGCCTCGGTCTACAACCTGGCGCAGCCCGACGTGCCGACGCTGCGGGATTACCTGTCCTCGATGCGCACGCGCGGGTGGCTTCGAGCCGGGCTTCGTGGAAGCCTCCTGGGCCGAGTGCCTGGCCGCGGGCCTCGACAATGCGTTCTCCCCATTCGCGGGAAAGTGGCGCTCGCTGCTCGATCCTGCGCGTGCGACCACGGAATGGGACTTCGTCGCGGCTCGCTCCGAGGAGTACCTGCCCGCACGGTGGCGTGGCATCTCGATCATCGCCCGGCGCAGCCATCCTGGATATGCGCAGCGCGACCGCGAGCTGGCGCTGGCGAGCCGCGTCGCTTCGGGGCAACCGGTCGCTGAGGCGAGCGCGACACCTTGCGGCACTCCGCTTCAGCCGGAGTCCTGCCGAAACCCCGCCTTGCCGGCTCTTCCACGGATCGCTAGACTGGCTGGCCGGTTTTGCCTCGGGCCGATCCCCGCAGAACCGTCCGACCGGCAAACACTCCAGTTTTTCCTCGGTAGCTCAACGGCAGAGCATCCGGCTGTTAACCGGAGGGTTGTAGGTTCGAATCCTACCCGAGGAGCCATCTGGCGAGCCCTGCGGCCTTGCGTCGCAGGGCTTCGCGTTCCACAGTAGCGAGAAGATGCGTCACGGATCCCGACCGATGATCGACCACTCTGCCCAACCCAGCGCCTCCTGATCCCATGAGCGAGCTCTCCATCACCATCGTGGACGCCTTCACGCGCGAGCCGGGCGTAGGGAATCGCGCCGGCATCGTGCTCGATGCACCGGAGCTGGAGTGCCGGGGAGATGACCGCGATCGCCCGGGCGGTCGGCGCCTCGGAAACGGCATTCGTGCGTCCCGGCTCTGACGGCAGCGACTTTTCGTTTCGCTACTTCGCGCCGAACGCCGAGGTGGAGTTCTGCGGTCACAATACGATCGCCACGTTCCATCTCCTCGCCGAGCTCGGTCGCATCGCGGCGCCCGGTCGCAACACCTTCGATTGCCCGGCCGGGCGCCTCGAAGTGGAGCTCGAGCCGCTGGAAGCTCACGCCCGGGTGTGGATGGTCACCCCGCGCGCGCCATGGGAGCCGTCTCCGATCCCACCCGAGACTCTCGTTGCGCTCCTCGGGGGGAACCGATCCATGCTCGCGCCGCGGCTGCCGATGCAGCGGAGCGGCGGCAAGCTCGTGGTGCCGATCGCGAGTCGTCGCGACCTTTGGGCCCTGATGCCACGCTGGGACGATCTGGCCCGGGCAGGACTGGAGCACGGCATCAAGGGCTTCTACGCCTTCGCGCTCGACGCGGAGGACCCGAGCCACCTGGCGCAGGGTCGCTTCTTCGCGCCCGCAGTGGGAGTGCACGAGGACCCGGTGACCGGATCCGCCAGCGGGGTGTTCGCGGAATATCTTGCGCGCCAGGAAGTCCTCTCCCTCCCGGCGGCGGGAGGAACGGTTCGCGCGCGGATCGAGCAGGGATACGCGATGGGCAAGCCCGGGCAGGTTGAGATCGAGGTCTCCGGGCGCCCGGGGAACGTCGAGCGCGTCCGGGTCGGCGGCGTCGCCGTGACCGTGATGCATGGAGCCCTGCGCACCACGAGCCCGGTGGCGACGCCCGTCTCCGCCCGAGGCTGACGCCCCCGGGAATCACGCGGGCCGCGTCACCCTTCCGAGACTCCTTGGCTTTGGTGGGCAGCAAGCCTGGGAGCCGCTCTCCGCGGGCGCAGTAGTCGATCAAGGTTTCGAGCCTAGCGCCGCCGCGTCTCCTCACGTTTGGCGCTCACCACGTACCAGGCGGCGGAGACGCCGGTAGGAGGGTGGTTGGCTCGTCGGAAGCTCCAGGCCCCGCGATGAGCCATGAACGCCTTGCGCTCGCCGGGCGCGAGCTCCGCGGTGGCGCGGGCGTGGGTATGACGGCGGGTGCGCTCCACGTCGCGCCGCTCGAAGGCCTCGAGGCCGGCGGGCGTCATCCGACCGAGCTCGATCAGCTGGCTCGCGCGCCGCGTGTTCACCGCGCTCCAGTAGCTGTCTCTCTTGCGCGGCACGAAGCGGATCGTCCAGCGCTCGCCGTCGAGGCTCTTGCGGACCCCGTCGATCCAGCCGAAGCACAGCGCCTCGTCGAGCGCCTCGGCATAGCGGATGCCGCTCCGGCGGGAGCCGGTCTTGTGGAAGCCGACCCACAGCTCCGCTGTCTTCGCGTGGTGAGTCGCCAGCCAGCGGCGGAAACCGGACGAGGAGCGAAAGAAGCGCGGGAACGGGCGTCGGCACGCCGTGACCGTAGCTCAACGCGCTGAACTGCACGACGAGGATTCGTCCGCTTCGTGCGCCGCCGCCCCGAGTCGGTAGTGTTCGCGCGTCACGGCGATGGAGTTCGCCGCAACCGCCCGTGCGGGCTGATGACTCCTACCGATTCTCGGTGGGAGTCATTTCGCTTCTGGGGGGACGCATGGAGAAGCTCTTGTGGGCGGGCGCCGGAGGATGCATCGGCTCCATGCTGCGCTACGCTCTGGGAGGTCTCGCTGGCGCGACTCCGCTCGGGATGGAACTTTCCGATCGAGACCCTCGCCATCAATGTCGCGGGCTGTCTGGTCATCGGGCTGCTGGCCGGTCTCGCGGAATCGCGCGGCGTGTTCGCCGGCGCGCACGCGCGTGTTCCTCTTCATCGGCGTGCTGGGTGGGTTCACCACCTTCTCCGCGTTCGGCTACGAGACCTTCCAGCTGCTGCGTGACGGGCAGTGGCTGCCGGCCTCAGGGTCGGTCGCGCTGCAGGTCGTGCTCGGGATCGGCGCCGTGTGGGCCGGCCACGTGCTGTCGCGATTGTTCTAGGAGGCGACGCGATGCTTCCGCAGGAAGGCCATCTGCTCAGGATCTTCGTGGGTGAGGGCGACAAGCACGAGGGGAAGCCGCTTTACGAATGGCTGGTGCTGAAGGCGCGTGAGCAGGGCCTCGCCGGCGCGACGGTGCTGCGTGGCATCGAAGGCTTCGGCGCCCACAGCCGCATGCACACCGCCAGAGATCCTGCGGCTCTCCGAGGATCTGCCGATCGTGGTCGAGATCGTGGACACCCGCGAGAAGATCGAGGCCTTCATGCCGCTCGTGGATCACGCGATCGCCGAAGGGCTCGCCACGCTCGAGAAAGTAGAGGTGCGCTTCTATCGCAGCGGCCCACGCGGGACCTCCCTGACGTGCCCTCACGCCGCGGCGCCGCGCTCCTCCGGGGGCTTGAGGCGCGCGGAAGCTGCGCCACAGGAGCACGTCGTAGGTGATCTTCATGGCCGCGCCGACCACGAGCGGCACCATGCAGCGAGAAGCCCTTCATGAAGAACCCCGCGACCGCGGGCGCCACGGCCCAGGCCGCGAGCCGCACGAGTGTGGGTGATGCCGGAAGCGCGCGTGCGCTCCTCGGGTCTCACCACCGCCATCACGTAGGACTGGCGGGTCGGCACGTCCATCTCGACGAGCCCCTCGCGCAGCAGGAACAGGATCGCCGCCACCGGGAAGCTCGGCGCGAACGCCACCGGTGACGAGCAGCGAGGCTCGAGGGAGTGTGCGTGAACACCATGGTGTTCACGAGGCCGATGCGCCGCGCGAGCCACGCCGGCGCCGAGGTGCGAGATCGCGTTCGCGAGCGCGCGCCGAAGAACAGCGCGCCCGACCACCTCGATGCCCACGCCGAAGCGCCCGTGAGAAGAAATATGAGAGCAGCGCGGCGGTGAGGAATCCGCCGCCGAGTCCGTCGAGGCCGAAGAGCGATCCGAGCTTCCACAGGATGCTGCCGCGTCTCCGCCGAGAGCGGTGGAAGCTGGCCGGGAGCGACCGTGACCTCGACCGCCGGGCTGGAGCAGCGGATAGAGCAGCAAGGGCAGCAGCGCGAGCGCGACGTACAACGCCACTGGCGCCACGCAGGCCGGCGCTCTCGGGCGCGCCAGGGCCGGCCCACGACTGCAAGAGGCGCGGCGCCGCGGCCAGCAGGCCTCCGAGCGCGTGCCCGCAGTCCTGCGCCACGTTGTACGCCGCGAAGGCGAAGGTCCGGCCGCGCGTCCGCGACCGCGGAGGGAAGCACCGCCTGCTCGAGCGCGAGCGCCGCGCCCCGGTCACGACCCATGCCGTTCACCATGCCGATGAAAGCCGCGGCGGCCAGCGCACCCACGTGCTGCGTGAAGAGCAAGGCCGATCCGCCCGCCACCCCGAGCATCGCCAGCGCTGCCAGCGATGCGCCGGCGCCCGAGACGGTCCGCCGCGCGCGTCACCGAGCACGCGTCGCCACCGCCGCTCCCGCCAGCCCGGCGCCGACCACCATCCCGATCGACGGCGCGTCGAGGTGGAGCGCCGAGAGATAGAAGCCGAGCAGCACACCGATCATTCCGGTGGCGAGCGCCCCGCACGAACGCGGTGGCGTAGGGATCCGGCGGTCGTTCATGCCGCCCACGGTAACATCCGAGCGCTGGCTTGTGGGCGGGCGTGGCGCTCGGGCGAATGCCGGCTCGATCCTTTCGCGAGATCCGCATGCTGAAGCATCCGGTCGCAGTCACCATCGTCGACGCCTTCCTCGCACGCCCAGGCCGCATCGAGCGCAGTCGCGTCGCGGCGGCGTCGCGGTGACGGTCTTGAGCGGCACCCGGGTTCCCCGATGAGCGGATCCGTGCGCACGACGACGCGCACCGAGCGCACCCTGGAGCTCGGCCCCGGTGCGGGGCGGTCTCGGCACTGGCGCTCGCGCCCGAGCGGGCCGAGATCGCTCGCGCTCGCGCATGGCGCGGGAGCCGGGATGCGCCATCCGTTCATGGAGGCGCTCGCCGAGCGGCTCTGCCGCGGGCGGTGTGGCGACATTTCGCTACCAGTTTCCATGTTACATGGAGAAGCGGCTGAGCCGCACCGATCCGCCCTCGGTGGCCCGCGGCCACCGTGGAGCAGGCACCGTGCGCGCGATGGGCGAGCTGTGGCCACACGCAACGGCCTTCGCGGGCGGGAAGTCGTCCGGCGCCCGCATGAGCTCCACCGCGATGTCGCTGGGGCTGCTCTCGGGCGTGAAGGGGCTCGTCTTCTTCGGCTTTCCGCTCCATGCGCCGGGTCGCCCGAGCCGGATCGCGCCGACCACCTCGATCGGGTGGACAGCGCCGATGTTGTTCCTCCAGGGCACCCGCGACACCCTGTGCGACATCGAGCAGCTCGGCGTGGTGCTCGAAGCGGCTCGGCCGGCGCGCCGCGCTGCGGTTGTGGGACGGCGCCGACCACTCGTTCCACGTGCCCAAGCGCTCGGGCCGCACCGACGAGCAGGTGCTGGACGAGCTGGCCGAGTCGTCCGCGCAGTGGATGGCGGGGATCGCGAGCGGGGCCGCGTGAGGGCTCCACGTCGGGACCAGCGGCTACTCGTACAAGGAATGGGTCGGCAGCTTCTATCCGCCCAAGCATCCGGCCGCCCAGATGCTCCGCTACTACGGCGAGCGCTTCGACACGGTCGAGATCAACAACACCTTCTATCGCATGCCCACCGCTGCCATGCTCGAGAAGTGGGCGGGAGAGGTGCCGCGAAGGCTTTCGCTTCGTGCTCAAGGCGCCCCGGCGCATCACCCACGACCGCAAGCTCGCGGACGTCGACGATTCGGTGCGATTCCTGCTCGACGCATCGACGGCGCTCGGGACCAAGCGCGGCCCCCTGCTCTTCCAGCTCCCGCCGTTCTTCAAGAAGGACGTGGCGCGGCTCGGCGACTTCCTCGCGCGTCTGGGAACGATTCCCGCCGCGCTGGAGTTCCGTCACGACACCTGGCATGACCACGAGGTGTACGACGTGCTGAGGGCCGCATGGCGCAGCCCTGTGCCTCGCCGACACCGAGGAGGCCGAGCCGCCATCTGCGTCGCGACCGCGCGCTGGGGCTATCTGCGGCTGCGGCGACGCGGACTACGACGATGTCCAGCTCGGGATCTGGCTCGAGCGGATGCGCGCGCAGGACTGGGAAGACGGCCTTCGTGTTCTTCAAGCACGAGGACGAGGGCAAGGCGCCGGCGCTTGCCGCGCGCTTCCTCGAGCTCGCCGGCCAGGCCTAGTCCGCCTGCCCCTGCCGGTCTCGAAGCCGGCGATGGGGCTCGGCGACGTGGTCAAGTTCTTCATCGTCGCCATCGTCGGGCTCCGCTGGCTGGCCACCGCCGCGGCCGCCGGACCCAGCGCGCTGGTGGTGTGGGTGATCGCGGCCGTCGCGCTGTTCCTGCCGCTGGCCTTCGCAGTCATCGAGCTGTCCGCACGCCATTCCGAAGAGGGCGGGATGTACGTGTGGACGCGGATCGCGTTCGGCGACTTCACCGGGTTCATGGTGGGGTGGATCTACTTGGTCTGCGAACCTGGTCTACCTGCCGGGGCAGCTCTACTTCATGGCCGGGAACGCGCTGTTCGTGGGTGGCGCTCGCTGGCAGTTCCTGAGCGACACCCGCTCTTCTTCGCGCTCGCCGGCGCTGGCCGGCATGGCGATCGGCGATCGGCCTCAACGTCGTGGGGCTCGAGGTGGGCAAGCGCCTCCACAACCTCGGGGCGTCAGGGGACCTGGGTGCCGGTCGGCCGCGCTGGTGGTGATGGGCGCGGTGGCGCTGGCGCGCTTCGGCAGCGCCACGCCGTTCGGATCTCGCGTCATCTGCGGCCCCAGCACGCGGCTCACGGACATCTACTTCTGGATCACCATCGCCTTCGCGTTCGGCGGCTTCGAGGCCGCGTCGCTCATGGGAGGAGATCCACGGTGCGCGCCGCACGGTGCCCGCGCGCCGTGATGCTGGCGGGCGTCTGCGATCGCCGCGATCTACCGTGCTCGGCACCGCGGCGATCCTGGTCGCGCTGCCCGGCCGAGCCGAGGTGAGCGACATGCAGGGCGATCATGCAGGCGATCGCAGCGCGGTGGCGCGAGCGCGTCGGCGTGCCGTGCGCTGGTGCCCGTCACGCGCGCGCTGATCGCGTGCGGCGCTTCGGCGGCGCCTCCGCGCTGGCTGGCTGCCACCGCGCGCCTGATGCCTCGTCACCGGCGTCGATCGCTACCTGCCGCCGATCTTCGGGAGGCTGCATCCGCGCTGGCGAACGCCGGTCGCGGCGCTGGTGGCTCAGGGGATCGGCGTGGTGCTGTTCGTGGTGCTCGGCCAGGCCGGCGCCTCGGTCAAGAGCGCCTACGACTTCCTGCTCAGCATGGGAGTGATCACCTACTTCATTCCCTACTTCGTCGATGTTCGCCGCGCTCATCAAGGTGCAGCGAGAGCCGCTGCCTGCGGACGCCCCTTCACTACCGGGAGGGCGACTCACCGCGATCGTGCTCGCGCTGGTGGGAATGACGACGATCGTGGTTTCGATCGTGCTCGCGATCTTCCCGCCGGCCAGGGAGCGCGGGTGCGCTCAAGGTGACCGCCGCGACGGTGGTGGTGGTGGCGGCGGGAGTGGCGCTCTACGTGCGGGCGCCGCGGAGCGCGCGATAAAGGGAGATCTGACGGGGGCTTCGGTCAGGGCGCGCTGTCGGGCCAGGCCTCCTCGGTGCCGAGGCTGTCGGAGAGCTGCCGCGCGTAACAAGCCGCCCAATCGGCGGCGTGATCGCGATCGCAGTAGCGGCGGGGGCGCCGTGCCGCGCAGGAACGGGCACGCGCATCGGCTTGAAGCAATCGGAGCGGGGCCAGTCCGCCGCTCCACGGGTCGATCCACTGGAGCTCGAGCAGCTCCGAGCCGGCGAATGGACGCTTCGGGAATCCCGTGAGCATCGGTCCCACGATCCCCGCCCACACCGGGAGCGCGGTTTGGCCGCCGGCCGGCCCAGGCTCTGCGGTGCGTCGTAGCCCACCCACGTGCTCGCCACGACATCGGGTGTGAACCCGATGAACCATGCATCCTTGTAATTGTTGGTGGTTCCGGTCTTGCCGCCTACCCCATCGACTGAAGCCATAGGTCGAGCGCAGTGGATTCGAGACGCCGAAGATCACCACGTCCTCGAGCAATCCGGTCATCAAGGCGGCGATCTCGCGCGGAATGGCGCGGCGCCGCTCGGCCGGCGCCGCGACCAGGGTCTGACCGCGTCCGTCCAGCGCCGCCCGCACCGGCGTGGCCCAGCAGCTTCCATCCGCCATTGGGAAGCAGGCATAGGCCTCGGTCAGGTCGAGCAGGGTCACCTCGGTGGTGCCCAGCCCGATGCTCGGCACCGGCTTCAGTCCGGTCGATGCCAAAACGCATGGCCTCGCTCGCCACGTTCCCGGGGCCGACGGTCTCGACCACGATTGGCGGTGGCGACGCTGAGCGAGTGCGCGAGCGCCTTCGCGATCGTCACGCTCGGGTGATATTCGCTTCGTCGTTCTTGGGTGACCACACGGCCTTCGGCCGTGTCGAACACGCGGCGCTGATCCGGCAGCAGTCGTGGCGGGCGTGAATGCCGCGCACTCCGTTCGAGCGCGATGGCGTAGACCAGAGGCTTGATCGCGGAACCGGGTTGGCGGTGCGCCTGGAAGGCGCGGTTGAAGTCCCGGGCGTGGGATGGCGCCCGCCCACCAGCGGCGCACGCATCCCGAGCCGGGATCGAGGGCCACGAACGCGCCCTCGAGCGGCGGTCCCGCGCGTCCGCTCCAGCGCTCCTGAGCCTCGATCCCGGCGCGAAGCGCGCGCTCCGCGTCGATCTGCCAGACCGGATCGAGCGTGGTGAAGATGGCGAGGCCCCAGTGCTCGAGCGCGCGCGGTCGGAAGCCTGAGGTTGCTCTGCCCCATCCAGTCGCGGACGTAGCCGGAGTAGGACGGGAAGTATTCGGGCGGCGGGGGCCCGCGGCGGACCCCCGAGCGGCTGCCGGCGCGCAATGCACCGCGGTCGCGGCGTTCAGGAAGCCGGCCTCCACCATGTCCCCGAGCACCTTGTTGCGGCGGATCAGCGCCGCGCGCGGATCGCGAAAGGGGAGTTGGGGTTGGGCGCGGGAATCAGGCCGGCCAGCAGCGCCGCCTCGGGCAGTCGAAGAGCCATCGACCGGGCGATCGAAGTAGAGCGCGCGGCTTCGCCGATGCCGGCCACGCCCTCCTTCGTCGCTGCGTCCCCAGTACACCAGGTTGAGGTACATCTCGAGGATCTGATCCTTGGAGAGCAGCCACTCGAGCTCCACGGCCAGCACCATCTCCCGCAGCTTTCGATCCCAGGTTCGTTGCGAGCCCAGGAACAGCCCGCGGGCGAGCTGCTGGGTGATGGTGCTTCCGCCCTCACGCACGCCGCCGGCGCGCAGGTTGACCATGAGCGCGCAAAGTTCGAGCGCAGATCGAGACCGTGATGGTGGTAGAAGCGACGATCCTCGGACGCGACGACGGCATCGCGCACCACCTTGGGAATTCGGGCGAGCGGAACCCAGGTGCGGCGCACGCGGTGGTCGTCCATGAGCGTCGCGAACAGCACAGGCTCGAGGCGCGGCGGATGATGCAGATCCGGTGGCGGCGCCCCCGACACGCCGCCGAGCCGCTCGACGTTCTGGAGCGATCCCGCGGCGATCTCGAGGCGCACGTGCTCCGGGCCTCCACGACCCTCGGATCCGGCGCATCGCGAAATCCGCGCAGCACGATCTCGACGCCGCGATTGCCCATGGCCCAGCTCCCCGGATCGCGGGGTGGGGACGGCACGCGTCGATAGCCACGCAGCGACAGCCTGCGCTGGAGGTATTCGATCGGCAGCGGACGGGTTGGCACGAGCGGGAGCCCGCCGTGTAGAGCCGCGAGGGGAACGACCACGAAGGACCCGTGGCCCGTTCTCGAGCGGAGCGCCTCGACCGTCGCGGCGAGACGGATCATCCCAGGATCGACCCGGTCAGGACGATCAAGAGAGCCGCGCCCGCCACGGCCCAGCGCCGTGGATGGCGGCGGAACGAAGTCCTCAGCCGCTCGAGCCCCCTGCTGGGCGTGTGGTCATGCCGCGCCTCCCTAGTCCGGATGGGTCGCGAAGCGCCGCTGGGCTGACGATCATCTCGTGATCCTGCCCGCACCGCGCACTTGCCGCAATTGCCGGGATTGTCGGACCATGCCGGAACGCATCCTTCGGAGGTCCCGATGCCGAGGTCATGGCTCCATCGCCTTCGCGGTTCCCGCCGGGCTCGCGCTGGCGATCTCCACGCGCGCGGGCACGATTCCGCCGCCGCCCGCCACCGATGTGGCCGTGGTCCGCGACACGCTCCACGGCAGCGTGCTCGAGGACCCCTACCGCTGGCTCGAAGACCAGAAAGTCCGGCGACGCGCGTCTGGATCGACGCGCAGAACGCGTACACTGGAGCGCGTCATGGCGGCCGCTCCGGGACGCGAGGGGATCGGCGGCGCCTCGAGCGGCTGATGCATGGTGGAGTCGAGGACCGTGCCCGCCGTGCACGCGGGCCGGCTCTTCTACACGCGCGCCGCAAGGTGGAGCAGGACCAGCCGGTGCTGTGCATGCGCCGGAAGGAGAACGGCGCGGAGCAGGTGCTGCGTCGACCCCAACCCGATGAGCGCGGATCACGCGCTCTCGGTGGGCATCGCCGACGTCCGCGAGGACGGCAAACAGGTGGTGTACTCGATCCGCTCCGGAGGAGAGGATGAGGTCAGAGCTGCGTTTCCGCGACGTCGACCGCGACCAGGACCTGCCCGATCGTCTTCCCAGGGCGCGGTACTTCGGCGTTTCGCTCGAACCCGACGGCTCGGGACTCTTCTACGCGCGGCACTCGCCGCAGGGGCCGCGCGTATACCACCACGTCACGGGGACCGATGCGGCGCGGGATTCGGTGGTCTTCGGCTTCCGGTTATGGACCCGAGATGATCGTCTCCCCTCGCTCTCCGCCGACGGGCGCTGGCTCCTGATCACCGTCAATCGCGGCTCGACCGGGGAGCACGCCGAGCTCTACGTCGAGGATTTGCGGAGCGGAGGGCCGTTCCAAACTCTGGTGAACGATCTCGACGCATCGTTCGAAGCACGACTGGCCGACGGCCGTGCGTTCAGTCGAGACCAACTGGAACGCTCCGCACCACCGCGTCATGGAGATCGACTTCCAGCACCCGGCTCGCGATGCCTGGCGCGAGGTGGTTCCCGAGGGTCCCAACACGATCCAGAACCTCTCGCTCGCGGGCGGAAAGCTGTTCGTGACCTACCTGGAGAACGTCGTACCGGTGGTCGCGGATCTTCGACCGCTCGGGGCGAAGCGGAAGGAGCGATCTCGTTCCCGACCCCGGGATCGGTGGGAGAGATCCAGGCCCAATGGGATCGCCCCGACGTGTTCTTCACCTTCGTCTCGTTTCCAGTTCCACCGACGATCTACCGCTATCAGGTGGCGAAGCGCCAGCGGACCGTGTGGTGGCGCGCCCAGGTGCCCATCGAATCCGGATCGCTACGACGGTCGAGCAGGTGTGGTTCGACTCCAAGGACGGGACGCGGGTCCCCATGTTTCTCGGATACCGCAAGGGGCTCAAGCTCGACGGCACGAACCCGACGCTGCTCACCGGCTACGGCGGCTTCAATCTGAGCCAGCGGCCGAGCTTCTCCGCGCGCGGCGCTGTGGATGGAGTCGGGTGGCGTGTACGCGCTTGGCCAATCTGCGGGGCGGCGACGAGTTCGGTGAGGCCTGGCACCGCGCCGGGCATGCTGGCGAACAAGCAGAACGTGTTCGACGACTTCATCGCCGCGGCGGAATGGCTGATCCGCAACCGCTACACCGCGCGCGAGCGGCTCGCGATCTGGGGCCGCAGCAACGGCGGCCTCCTGATGGGCGCGGCGCTGACTCAACGACCGGATCTGCTTCGCGCGCCGTGGTGTGCGGCTACCCGTTGCTGGACATGATCCGCTACCACCGCTTCCTGGTGGCGCGCTACTGGGTTCCGGAATATGGCTCGGCGGAGGACTCCGGCGCAGTTCCGGACGCTGCTCGCCTATTCGCCCTATCAACACGTGAAGGCGGGAGGGGAGCTATCCGGCGGTGCTGTTCGAGACCGGGGATTCCGATACGCGTGTCGCGCCGCTCCACGCCCGCAAGATGACCGCACTCCTCCAGGCCACGAACGGCTCAGGCCGGCCGATCGTGCTCCACTACGACACCGGCTTCGGACACGTCGGGGCCCAGCCGATCGCCAAGCAAATCGACGATCTGACGACCGAAGCGCAGTTCCTGTTCTGGCAGCTCGGGTGGATCTCCGGTTCGGCGTTAGCACCCGAGCGAGACCTCGGCCCGCTGACGCCCGAAGCGCGCGCGCGCGGGCGGGGCCGTGCTCTGGTCGGCCCGGATCGCCGCGGCTGGCTTCGCGCGGCGCGACCAGCCGCGGCAGCTCGGGCGTGAAGTCCTCGCCGGGATTGATGAACCGGTCGAGCTCGAACCGGTACTGCTTGTCGTAGAGCTGGCGGTAGCGGCCGTCCTTGGCGAGCAGCTGCGTGCGTGCGTGCCGCGCTCCACGATCTCGCCGCCCTCGAGCACCGAGGATCTGGTCGGCGCTGCTGGATCGTCGAGAGCCGGTGCGCGATCACGAACGTGGTGCGACCGCGGCGCAGCGAGCGCAAGCCGTCCTGGATCATCGCCTCGCTCTCGCTGTCGAGGCTCGAGGTCGCCTCGTCGAGGATGAGGATGCGCGGATCGGCGAGGATGGCGCGCGCGATCGCGACGCGCTGGCGCTGGCCGCCCGAGAGCCTGATGCCGCGCTCGCCCACGACCGTGTCGTAGCCCTGTCGGAAGCCGGCGATGAACTCGTCGCAGTGGGCGATGCGGCTCGCCGCGCGCACCTCGTCGAGCGTCGCTCCCGGCCGCGAGAAGGCGATGTTCTCGGCGACCGTGCCGTCGAACAGGAAGTTGTCCTGGAAGCACCACGCCGAGATGAGCGCGATAGTCGCCGAGCCGCAGGGTGGAGAGGTCGCGACCGTCGACCATCACGCGGCCCGGCGAGCGGGCGATTGAACGCCATGACCAGACTGATCAGCGTGCTCTTGCCCGACCCGCTCGATCCGACGAGCGCCGTGGTCGTGCTGGGTCGCGCGATCGGAAGCTCACGCCTTTCAGCACCAGCTGGCCCGGGTTGTACTCGAAGGAGACGTTCTCGAACACGACGTCGCCGCGCAGCACGGGCGGGGCTCGCGCAGCGCCTCTGTCGGCGAGCTCGCTCGGCGTCATTGCAGCAGCTCGCGGATCCGGTCGAGGCCGGCGAAGGCCTCGGTGATCTGGGTGCCGATCGAGGCGATGTTGATCAGAGGCGCGGCGACCAGTCCGGTGAAGAACACGTACATGACGAAATCGCCGAGCGTCATCCGTCCCTCGAGGATGGCGCGTCCGCCGATCAGCGTCATGATCACACCGACCACGCCGAGGACCAGCGTGGTGAACGCCGTCACGCCCGACGTGCCGGTCACCGCGGTGGCGATGTTGCGGAACAGACGATGCGCGCCGCGCGCGAAGGTCAGGCGCTCGCGGCGTTCAGCGGTGTACGCCTTGACGATCCGGATGCCGCCCAGCGTCTTCGGCGAGCCGCCCGGTGACCTCGGCCTGGATCTGTCCGCGCTCGCGGAAGATCGGCCGAAGCCTCGGAAGGCGAGCGCCATGCCCACGCCGAACGCCCCCATCACCGAGAGCGTGATGAGCGTGAGACTCCAGTTGAGGTAGAGGAGAACGCCGAACGCGATCACCGCCGTCACGCAGGCCACCGGTGAGCTGCACCAGGCCCGTGCCGACCAGGTTCCGGATGCCATCGGCGTCGTTCATGATCCGCGAGATCAGGATGCCGGTCTGCGTGGAGTCGAAGTAGCGCACGGGCAGCCGCGTGACGTGCTCCATGACGCGCTTGCGCATGTCGGTGATGGCGCGCTGCGCCGTGACTCCCAGCACCTGCGAGTTGGCGAATGAGGTCAGGGCCTGGATGAGCGATGCGCCGCCCGAGGCCAGCGGCGATCCACGGCAGCAGCTCGGCGCGGTGCTTGCCCACCACCTCGTCGATCAGCAGCTTGGAGCTGGCCGGGAGGATCAGCCCCGCGACCTGGGAGATCAGCATGAGCACGAGCCCGATCGTCAGCCGGCCGCGGTGCGCTCAGGCGAGCTCCCGGGCCTCGGCCCAGGCGTTCTTCATGTTTGGTTTGGGGGAGTGGCCATGCTTGAACATCTTAGACGCTTTTTGCCGGCCTCGGGTTCGGGCCGGGTCAAGGACATGTGACCTTCTGTCCGCGCCTCCGGTTCTATGGATGGGGATGGAATGGGCTCGGTCTCGCATCGGCGCGGTTGTGCTTCGCGGCGGTGTCGCGAGACAATCGTTGGCCTTCGGCGATTACGTGGCGGGATGGCCCGACCGGGGCTGGAGGTGTCGGTGAAGACCATCTGCGGTCTCGTGCGCGGGAAGTGCGGCGTTCCTGGGGCGGCGATTCTCCTCGCGCTGGGGCTGCTCAGCCTGCCGATCCATTCCGCCGGCGCCTCTGCGCAGACCGCGGCGGCCGCCTCCGATTCGATCTCACGCGACGCCGTGCTCTTTCCCGCGGCGCCCTGCGCCCCGACACCGTGACCGGTGTTCGTGCGGGGCTACGTATCGACGCCCTGTGATTCGTTCGTCGGTGCCGATGAAGACCGGACCCAACTCCATTCTCATTCGGCAACAGGTGTACGCCTACCGCCAGTGCTTGGCGGCGCCCTTCCAGTTCTTCTCCGTTCCCGTGGTCATGGGCAGCTTTCCCGGCCGGCTCCAACTCGATCGAGATCGTGCACGAGGTCGTCGGCATCGGGGGCGAAAATGCTCGGGACACCACGCGCACCTCCACGACGTTGTCGTTCGATGTGTCGCCCATCTGTCAGCCGCCGGCTCCCATACCGGCCGATCGGCTCCCCTTCGTGCTCAGGTGGTCACGCGGCCGAATCCACCCTGTCCCAATCAGCCCGTGACGATCCACATGGACGGAGCGTTCCTCGACCAGTGCGGGAGCGTCGTGTCCGTCGATCCCGAGAAACTCTCGCTGACCATCGCTCCCTATTCTCAGCCCTATCCCTGCGCGCTCGCGCTGAAGCCCTGGGCGGTGGACTTTCCGCTGGGAGTGCTCGCCGCGGGGCGCTTTCGCACGCTGATCCACATGACCGTGCTCGGGAGCGACGCGGCCTGGCCGCCGGTCACCACTCAGGACTACGTCAGGTCGTTCGACTTCGACGTGCCGTTGAGCTGCCCGGCGCCGTCACCGCTGCCTATGTCGATTTCATCGGGATCCAGTCGCGCTATCTCTGCCCCCAACCGCGCGCGGGGATCCGCGCAGGGCCGGTGTGCGCCGGCGACAGCATCCTGGTCCTGATGGGCGGGCGGTTCCCGAGCAGCTGCTATCGCGTGGCGGACGTGCAGCTCGTGGATCTCGGGTATGGCTCGCCGATCCCGATGCCGCCGCTGGTCCGCTTGGTCGTCACCGACGAGGGATGCACGCGAATCGCCTGTTCGGTGGATTCGGTGCCGTGGGTCCAATCGGTGAAGCTCGGTCCGCTGATCGCGCGCGATTACGGTCTGTTGGTCCAAGAGGTGCGCGTTCTCGGTTGCCCGCCGATCCCGGTCGACACCACCACCGCGATCGTCCCATTCAAGGTGGTTCCTCGAGGATCAATGTCCCCCGGTCCATTGCGGCTGCCTGTCCGCAGAATGGTTGATCGCCCACCGACGCCAGTCGATGCACGGCGACGATTGCACCCGGCGGCGGCACTGGCGATCACCATGGCGGTGCGCACTCCGGTGGCTCTCGCCGGGCTGCAGGGCACGCTGGACGCAGGCGGGGGCGGACTCCGAATCACCAAGCTCGAGGCGGTGGGGGCGGCGCAAGGGATGAGTCTCTCCTGGTCGGCCACGGCGGAAGGCGTGCGGTTCGTGATGTTCACCACTCAGGGGACGTCCATCCCCGCGACCGCTTTCGGGCCCCGCGGCTCCGGTGCTGCGCGTCACGGTCGAGCTGGCTCCCGGCAGCACCGATCCCGTGTACCACGTCGGCGCCCGTGACCTGCTGGGCTCGGACGCCCAGGGCAACGCGGTGCCAAGCTGCCTGCTCATCGCCGCGGTCATACCGCCGTCGGTGGCCGTGATCTGCCTGACTCAGGGAGAGTGCGACTTCAATGCCGACCAGCAAGTGGACGTCCGCGACCTGGTGCTGATGGTTCGCTGCATCCGCGGTGATGGGCCATGCCCGCCCGATGCCGCCACTCGCTTCGACTGTGACGCCGACAGCACGTTCGATCTGGGCGACGTGATCTGCTGTGCCATGGACATGCTGCGTGGCCGGGCTGCCCAGGGTGCCCGGTGGACAGCGTGCGGGACGAACCGGGGATCGGGATCGATTTCGGCAAGCCCGCGGCGACGGCGACCGGACTCGATGTCCCTCTGCACATGCGCGGTCGACCGCTCGTCGGAGCGGCGCGCCTGCGACTGCGTTTCCCGGCGGATCGCTTCTACGTGACCGGTGTGGAGACGGTGATGGGGGTGGCCCTGCACGAGGTCGACGGCGACGAGATCGCCCTGGGATTGATCGGTCCGTTCGTGGTCATCGCGGTCGAGCCCCGTCCAACCGACATGGTGGTTCACCTGGCGCTGCGCCCGGGTCAATCGGCGGGTGGCTCTGCCGCGGTGGTGGCCGGTGAGTTCAGTGGACCGGACGGAGTCGCGCCTCAAGGTTGCGCTCGGTCAGCCGTCGGTTTCGCTCGGGCCGACCGTCGGCGGCCTCGAGCTGTCGCGCGCCACGCCCAACCCGTTTTCCGGACAGACCCGCTTCAGTGTCACGCTCGAGCGGGCCGGTGCGCTCGATGTCGGCGTCTACGATCTGGCGGGACGCAAGATCGCGACGTTGTTCCATGGGTCGGGTCGCGCGGGGACACAGACGTTCACCTGGAACAGCCGCACCGACGAGGTGCGCCGGCACGGGGCGGCGTCTACTTCTATCGCGCTACGACGGACGCCGCCTCGGCCACCGGTCGCATGATCCTGCTCAGGACCGGTAGAGACCCGAGAAGCGGAATCGGCGCGTCGAGCCGATTTCTTGGTCCTGGCAACGCCCCCGAGCGTCTGACAGAATGGCCCTGCGGAGGCCGGGCTAACCTCCACCACGGACCGCGGAGACCGGGCCGTGGACAGGCGATGATGCCTGTCGGAGGGGGCCGATGAGACTCCGGTCTGCCGTATCTTTCCACTCCCCGGAACGATCCTGGCGCTGGCGGCGTTGCTATCGATCGCCGCGCCCCCGCTGCACGCCTCGAGCGCTCGAACCTTCAGCTCGCGCATCTGTGGCACGCGAGGACCCACGCCCGACGAAGCGGCACAGGTGCAGGCCGTGCTCGAGGCGAAGAGCTCATCGCTCGGCGGCCTGAACAGCAACCTCGGCTGCGTGGTTCCGGTCGCGTTCCACGTGATCACCAACGGCACCCAAGGAAACGTCACCGACCAGCAGATCGCGGAACAGATCGACGAGATGAACCTGGACTACAGCGGCTCGTACGGCGGTTACGACACCGGCTACCGCTTCGTCTTGTCGTCGATCGACCGCACCAACAATGCCACGTGGTTCACCGTGGTGATGGACTCCAACAATCAGAAGCGCCTGGAAGAGGCGCTCGGCGTCGATCCGACGCACCACCTCAACATTTACACCGCGGACATCGACGCGCTCGGCTGGTCCTCCCTCCCGTGGGGAACCCCGAAGGCGACATCCACCAGGGCGTCTTTGTCCATTACCAGTCGCTGCCCGGTGGGAACCTCGAGGAATTCAACCTGGGTCGCACGGCCACGCACGAGACCGGCCATTACTTCGGACTGTTCCACACCTTCTTCGGAGGATGCAGCAGAGCCCAACGACTTCGTTGCCGACACTCCGCAGGAGGCCGAGGCGGCCTCCGGCTGTCCCCCGGACAACCTCGACACCTGTCCGTCCGCGGGGATGGATCCGATCCACGACTATCTCGACTACTCGGACGACCCCTGCTATGACGGATTCACGGCCGGCCAGGACGCGCGCATGGATCAGACGATCGTCGCCTATCGACCGTCGCTTCTGCCGCAGCCGGTCGCCGTCCGTGCACCGGTGACGATCCCGGAGCTCCGTCCCTGTCGGCAGCGCCGAATCCGGCGAGCGGTCCGGCCACGGTGGCGTTCAGACTCCAGGCACAGGGGCAGATCCGGCTGTCGATCGTGGACGTCGCCGGCCGCACGGTGGCATCGCTGGCGGACGGGATCTTCCCGGCCGGACGCTTCGAGCGCGTGTTCGATCCGGGCTCGCGCGCGAACGGCGTCTATTTCGCGGTGCTGTCGACTGCGAGCACTCGGATCACGAGACCCCTGGTCATTGCTCGCTGAGGGACTGAATGCGTCTCATCTGAGGCGAAGCCTCCGCACTCGCTGAAGTGTGGCCGGGGGCGGTCGATCACCTTGGGGTGGCTCCTCCGTTGTGGGACATTTCGGGTGTGAAGCCTTCCCCCGCGATCCTCTGGCACTCGCCAAGCGAGCGCTGGCCCGGCCCGGCTCGCCGTTCCGAACGGTGCCCGAGCGCCTGATGGTCGTCGACGTCCCGAGTCAGCGCCTCACGCTCATCGACCACGGCCGCGCGGTCGCGGATTTCCCGGTGTCCACCGCTGCAGCGGGTGTCGGCGGCAAGGCCGGGTCGATGCGGACACCTCCCGGGTGGCATCGCGTCCACGCGCGGATCGGCGGTGACCAGCCCCTGGGCATGGTCTTCGAGAGCCGGGTGCCCAGCGGGGGAGGTCTGGAAGGGCGAGCCGCGCGAAGACGATCTGATCCTCACTCGCGTGCTGCAGCTCGACGGCCTCGAGCCTGGAGTGAATCGCGGACCGGGCTGCGATTCTCTCGAGCGCTACATCTACATTCATGGCAGCAACCACGAGACCGAGCTCGGAGAGCCCGGCTCGCACGGCTGCGTGCGGATGTCCAACGCCGACGTGGCGTGGCTGCACGACCAGATCGCCGAAGGGATGCGGTGCTGATCGTCGGCGAGCCCGGTCCATCGGATTTCCCTGATCCGCTCGCCAAGGGCCGATTCCACTACGTGGGGTCGCGGGCAGCGGCATGAGCGCGCTCGCCCAGTACCAGGTGATGGGCGGGGGAGGCGAGCGGCAGTGACCGCGCCTTCGACAAGGGGAGCGGTCGGAGCAGCGCGCCGCGCTCGAACGTCTCGGCGTCGAGGTCCATCCGCAGGACGGCAGCGCCGTGCAGGCCGATACCGCGGCGGTGGTGCTGTCCACCGCGGTCGAGTCCGAGGTCCCGGATTACGCCGCGGCGCGCCGCGCGCCACCTGCCCACCGTGCATCGTTCGGAGCTGCTCGCGCATTTCGTGCAGGCGCGGCGCACCGCGGCCATCGCCGGGACGAGCGGCAAGTCGACGGTCGCCGCCATGACCTTCGAGGTGCTGAAAGGTGCCAACCGCAATCCATCGCTCATCACCGGCGGAGAGCTGCTCTCGCTCCAGCAGCTGGGGCTGATCGGCAACGCCTTCAACGATCCCCTCTCCGAGCTGCTGGTCGCCGAAGCCGACGAGAGCGACGGGTCTCTGGTCCATTACCGCCCCGCGGTCGGCGTGATCCTGAACCTCCAGAGAGACCACAAGGAGATCGCCGATGTGCGTGTGCTCTTCGAACGCTTCCGCGCACAAGCCACGGAGGGAGTGGTGGTCGGAGAAGCCGAGAACCTGAGCGAGCTGGCGCTGGAGGCCCGCGAGATCTTCGGCTTGGGACCGCGCGCCACGGTTCGCGGCGAAGTGCGTGGAGATCGGACCGCAGGGCAGTCGATTCACGGTGGCGAAGGTGCGCTTCGAGCTGCCCGCACCCGGGCGTCACAACGTCGAGAATGCTTTGGCGGCGATCGCGACGTGTCGCACGCTCGGCGTGGGGCTCGAGGAGATGGTCGCCCCGCTGGCCGCGTTCGGTGGGGTCGCCCGCCGCTTCCAGTCGGTCGGTCGCGTCCGCGGCATCGAGGTGATCGACGACTTCGCCCACAACCCGGCCAAGATCCACGCGGCGATCGCCACGGCCCATGCCCGATCGCGACGGGTGCTCGCCGTCTACCAGCCGCACGGCTACGGACCCACCCGTTTCCTCAGGTCGGAGCTGATCGAGGTCTTCGCAGGAACCCTGGCCAACGACGATCGGCTCTGGCTGCTCGAGATCTTCTATGCGGGAGGTACCGCAGCCCGCGACTTCTCCTCCTCGGACCTGGCGGCCGAGATCGCCCAGCGCGGGCGCCCCGCAGCGTTTACGACCCGAGACGAAGTGGCGGCGCGCGTGGCCGAAGTGGCCCGGGAGGGCGACCTGGTCCTGGTCATGGGGGCCCGCGACCCCTCGTTGACGGATCTGGCCCGCGGGATCCTGGCCGAGCTCGAGGACAGGTCTCGGAACCTCATACCAGGCCGTTGAAGCCATCCTTCGGCTCTGCCAGACATGACTGCCTTCCCGCTGCCCGTGGGATGGAGGTGTCTTTGAAGTCGAGCCAGCTCTCCTGCCTCTTCCTGGCGTCCATCGCGGCGTTCGCGCTCACCGCTTCTGCCGCGCATGCCCAGGGAGTTCCCGATCCCGCTCCCGGCGCGCGGACTTGTGGGACGCCCCGGCCCAGCGGATCGGAGATGGTCCAGGTCGAGCGGACGGTGCTCCGGCTGTTCGAGGAGCAGCCGATCCAGGCGATTCAGGGCGGGACCATCCGGGTCGCCTTCCACGTGATCACGTCGAACCGAAGAGGCGACGTGACCGACCAGCAGATCGCCGATCAGATCGCGGAGCTCAACCGCGCCTATGGAGGCTTCGGCTACCAGTTCCAGCTCGTGAGCGTGAGCCGCACTGCGCAGCCCGGATGGTTCAACATGACGCCCTTCACCGGCAAGGAGCGTCACGCCAAGGAGGCGCTCGCGGTCGATCCGGCGCACACGCTCAACATCTACACGTGCAACCCCGGCCAGTCGATCCTCGGCTGGACATGGTTCCGTGGATGGCCGCCGAGGGCGACCCGATCCACGGCGTGGTGGTGCACTATGCCTCGCTGCCCGGTGGCGCGCTGAGCGCCTACAACCTAGGTCGCACCGCGGTGCACGAGGTCGGCCATTATCTCGGTCTGCTGCACACGTTCGAGAACGGCTGCGACGCTCCCGGTGACTTCGTGGAGGACACACCGTTCGAAGCCAGCCCCGCCTTCGGCTGCCCGGTCGGCCGCAACAGCTGTCCCGATCCCCCGTCGATCCCATCCACAACTACATGGACTATGGCGACGATCCCTGCATCACCGAGTTCACCGCGGGGCAGGAGGCGCGGATGCAGGCGATCACGACCGCGTACCGTCCGAGCCTGTTCGCCACGGTCATCGCTCGGGATCGCGGCGGCGCGGAGATCGCGGCGGATGCGATCGATCCCTCCGATCAGAGCGGCGGCATCGAGTTCCGCGGTGCCGGACCGAACCCGTTCCGCTCCGAGACCGCGGTGCGCTTCACCCTGCCGCGCGCGGAACCGGTCACGCTCCAGGTGTTCAACGTGAACGGCCAGCGCGTCCGCAGTCTGATCGACGCCCAGCTCCCCGCGGGATCGCACGCCGCCATGTTCTCGGGGCGGGAGCTGCCGACCGGTCTCTACTTCCTGCAGCTCAAGGTCGGCGCCGCGCAGATGACCCGCAGCGTCATCCTCATCAAGTAGCGAAGCGCCGCTCCACGTATTCGTCGAGCAGCCGCCCGAAATCGGCGGCAATGGTCTCGCCCTTGAGCGTCACCGCCAGTCGCCCGTCGATGTAAACCGGCGCGCGCGGGTCCTCCCGGTGCCGGGGAGCGAGATGCCGATGTCGGCGTGCTTGCTCTCGCCCGGTCCGTTCACGACGCACCCCATCACCGCGATGCGCAGACCCTCGACGCCGGGATGACGCGTGCGCCACGCCGCGATCCGCTGCTGCACGTGCGCCGTCACGTCCGCGGCCAGCTCCTGGAAGAAGGTGCTGGTGGTGCGCCCGCATCCGGGACAGGACGACACCTGAGGGGCGAAGCGGCGGATCCCGAGCGACTGGAGGACCTGCTGGCACACGCGCACCTCGTCGGCCCGGTCGCCGCCAGGCGCCGGAGTCAGGCTCACGCGGATGGTGTCACCGATCCCCTCGAACAGCAGCACGGCGAGCGCCGCGGTGGAGGCGACGATGCCCTTCATGCCGAGCCCGGCCTCGGTGAGCCCCAGGTGGAGCGGATAGTCGCAGTCGGCCGCGAGCCGGCGGTAGACCTGGATCAGATCGCCCACCTCGCTCACCTTCGCGGAGAGGACGATGCGGTCGTGGGGAGCCGAAGCGCTCCGCCAGCTCCGCAGACCGAAGCGCGCTCTCCTGCATCGCCTCGAGCACCACTTCGCGGTCGGCGACGGGTGCCGCACGGCGCGCATTGGCGTCCATGAGCCGGGTGAGCAATGTGCGGTCGAGCGATCCCCAGTTCACTCCGATCCGCACCGACTTCTGGTGGGCCACCGCGACCTCGATCATGCGGCGGAAGTTCTCGTCGTGCTGATCGCCGACGCCGACGTTGCCCGGATTGATGCGGTACTTGTCGAGCGCCTGGGCGCATTCCGGGTATTCGGTGAGGAGCTGGTGCCCGTTGTAGTGGAAGTCGCCCACCACCGGCGTGGTGATCCCCTGGTCCGCGAGCCGGCGCCTGATCTCCGGCACCGCCGCAGCCGCGGCGCGGGTGTTGACGGTGATCCTCACGATCTCCGAGCCGGCCTCGGCGAGGAGCTTCACCTGGGCCGCGGTGGCGGCAGGATCCTCGGTGTCCGTGTTCGTCATCGACTGCACGACCACCGGTTGCGAGCCGCCCACCCGCACTCCGCCGATGTCGCAAGTCACACTCCTGCGGCGGCTTAGGCGATGGCTGTCCCCGATCTGGACGAGGCTCATGGCCCGAGGATAGGGACGGCCGGAGAAGGGGTCAAATAGTGAAGGTCCGCGACCCAAATGCCGAAAACCTTGGAGGCCACCCCGACTGGTGGGGTTGGACCGTGGCGGATAGTCGCCCTTCTCAAGCAGGAGGTTTGAATGAGGTCCAAGGCATTGATTTTCGCTGTCGCGCTCCTGGTGCTCGGCGTGGGCGCGGCCAACGCCAGCACCAACTGGATCGGCTTCAGCGGTGGTGCGGGCATTCCGACCGGCGACTTCGGTGACGCCGCGACGACCGGCTGGCACATTGGTGCCACGGGCACGCACATGATGAACGACCAGTGGGGCATCGGCGGTGATATCGGCTACCACGCGTGGAGTGGCTCGACGGACGCCAACAACGCCGCGGAAGCTCTGTTCGGCCCGGGCTCCAAGTTCAGCTACAGCGCCTTCCAGGCCACGGGACACGCCGTCTTGGAGTTCCCCACCCAGAGCAATGTGAGGCCGTATGCCAAGGCCGGTCTCGGCATCTATGACGTGGGCTCCAAGCTCTCGAGCCCGACCGGCGACGCCAGCGCGACCGACAGCAAGCTCGGCTTCAATTTCGGCGGCGGAATGAACTTCGTCAGCACCGGCAATATGCGGTGGGGCCTCGACGCCGGCTATCACCTCGTCCCCAACGACAACGCCAACTTCGATTTCTTTACGCTCGGCGTGAACGTCATGTGGGGTCTGAGCGGCGCCAGCAAGTAATCGTCTCGGTTCAACGATTCGGGCCCGGCCGGGATTCCCGGCCGGGCCGTTTCGTCGGCTTCCAATCTTCAGAACGAGACGTCGGGCGGCTGGAGCGGCATGCGGCGCTCGAAGTCGTAGCAGCGTGGCGCGCCGGACGTCGTAGTACGCGGACCAGTAAGAACGCAGCGCATCCAGGTATCCGCGCCGCGCGTTGTCCTTCTCGGCCAGGGCGATGTTGACGGAGTTGAGGTCCCCTTCGCCTGACACGTAGCGATCGCGCGTCAGCTGATAGCGGCGGTCCGCCACCGAGTCCGCGCGCGTCGCGAGCCTCATCTGCCGCTCCTGGATCTGGAACTGGGAGACCCGCAGGAACACGTCGCGATCGAAGTCTGCCTTGGCCTGCTCGACCTGACGGCGGGTCACCTCGCGTTGGGACTCCGCCACCGCGACGCGCGCCTCGGTCCGCCCCCAGTCCACGATTGGCACCGAGATCGAGAGCGATACCTGTTGATCGGTGCGCGGCTCGCCGCGATACGCGTCCTGGATTCCTCCGAGGTTCGCGCCAGTCCGTAGCTCGCGTGGAGCGTGGTATACCCACGCGAGGCGTGAGCCTGGGCGACCGAGCGTTCGGATTCGAGGAGCGTGCGGTCCCAGGCCATCGCGGTCGGCCGATTGCGGCGCGCCTGGGCCACCGCGAACGCGAGGTCCACCTCGGGCGTCGGAACGTCGAGTGCCTGCACCAGGTCGAAATCCGGATCGTCTCCGAGCCCCAGGAACGTGCCGAGCCGCTGCCGCTTCCACTCGACGTCGACGCGCGCACGGGTCAATCGCAGGTCGGCGTTGAGATCGGCCAGCTCGGCCTGGAGCACGTCGTTCTCGGGCGCCTTATGGACGGCGAAGCGACGGCGCGCCACGGTGAGCAAGGTCTCGGAGCGCGCGCGCTCGGTCAGAGCATCCTGGAACGTCACCTGCGCGGTGGAGAGATCGAAGAAGTAGGACATGGCGTTCGCCTCGACGTTCTCCAGCTCCTCGACCAGGCCCTGTCGCGCCTCGGTGAAGCGCCGCGGCTCGATGCGCAGATCCCATTTGTAGTTGTTGAAGGCGAGCAGCGGCTGGTTGTAGCTCACCTGGACCGGGGTCGCCGAGTACGACGTGGGAGGGCTTCCGGTGAACGCCTCGCCCTGGAGCGCCTGGACGCGGCTGAGCTCCGAGCTGAGCGAGATCTCGCCTCCGGTGAAGGCCACCACCTTGCTCAGCTCGAGGTTGAAATAGGAATTCGCCTGGCTGTGTGGAACGAAGGCGTCGATGCCGATGGGCAGCGTCTGCAGCTCGACGCTGCGCTGCCAATCGATCGGATTGGTGGAGAGCCTGAAGCTCGGTCGATAGTCGGCTTTGAAGGTGACGTACTGCCAGTAGCTCGTGCGGTAGCGGTGCATCGCGACCAGGGCGCTGGGCGAGAGGTCCCGCGCCATGGTCAGGGTCTGGCGCAGGGTGAGACGCAGCTTGACGGGTTCGCCATCGGCGCCGGCGGCATGCGCCGCGAGCACGAGGGCCGTGATGGCCCAGAGCAGCGCGAGAGGATGGCGAGCGAGCAGTCGGTTCACAGGGGAGGCTCCGAACGCTCAATCATAGGAGCGCCGTGAAGCGCGCGACAAGATTTCTGTGAGGCCGGGCGCGGCGCCGTTGCAAACCGCACGACCCTCGCCGCGCGATTTGCAACCATCCGGGATCTAGAAGCCGGGGTCGGCCACCCCGGCGCGTGGCGCACCATCAGCGTCTGCTGGATGGGGTGGGACTTGCCGTACTCGAAGGTGACCACGTACTTCCCGGGGGCACGAACTCGGGTTGGTCGTTCCACTCGGGCCGCCCGATCCGCTGCTTGGGCTCGCCCTGGAGGTCCCAGACCACCCGGTGGAGCCCCGGGGCTCCTGATCCTTCGAGCTTGCGGATCGCATGGCCGGCGCTGTCGGCGATCGAGAGGCTCACGCCGTCGCCGGTGTCTTCGTGGACGAAATAGTTGAGGGTGGCCCCGAAGGCTGGGTTGTTCGCCGAGAAGATGCGCTGGCTCCACATCCCGCCCAGCGTCCGGTAGTAGAACGCGGTCGCCGGACGGGGGCGAAGGCGGTGAGCGAATCGCTGAGCACGCGCGACGTCCAGTGCTCGAACGGCGTGATGTCGTCCATGATCCACACGCTGCGACCATGGGTGCCGATCACCAGGTCACGGTCGCGCGGGTGGATCGCGATGTCGTCCACCGCCACCGTCGGCAGGCCCTCCATCTTCATCCAGTGGCCGCCCGCATCGAGGCTCATGTAGATCCCGAACTCGGTGCCGACGAACAACAGCCGTGGGTTGTCGAGATCCTCGCGCACGCACTGGACGATCAGATCCTTGGGCAGATCCGAGGCGATCGAGGACCAGCTCTGGCCGCCGTCGCGCGTCACCAGCAGGTAGGGCGCGATCACGTCTGAGCGATGACCGTCGATCGCCACGTACGCGGTCTTGGCGTCGTGATGCGACGCCTCGATCCCGCTCACGTAGAAGCCGGCCGGCACGCCTTTGAGCTTCGCGGTCAGGTCCTCCCAGTGGCCACCGCCGTCGGGCGTGACCCACACCTTGCCGTCGTCGGTGCCGACCCACACCCGTCCCTTCTGGCGCGGAGACTCGGCGAGCGACACGATCGTGCAGTAGGTCTCGGCCCGCGATCCTCCCGTCACCATGCGATCGGGATTGCGCGTGGTGAGGTCGGGGCTCACGCGCTCCAAGCGCTCGCCGCGGTTGTCGAGACGGAACAGGTGATTGCCTCCGAGCCACAGCACCGTCGGATCGTGCGGCGAGATCTGGAACGGCAGAATTCCAGTTGAAGCGGAACGTCGGCTCCCCTCTTTGTTCGACGGTCGGCAGTAGCGCATCTTGCCAGTCGACAGATTCACGCGCTCGAGCTCCGCGCCCTGTGACTCGAAGTAGACGATGTCCGGGTCGGTCGGATCGACGGCGACGTGGAACCCGTCGCCGCCTCCCAGGCAGTACCAGTCCCCGCTGGTGATCCCGTTCACGAGGTTCTCGCCCTCGAAGCTGTCCGGCTTGAAGCGCGTCTGGCTCGGGCCGCCCCAGGACTGGTTGTCCTGCAGCCCGCCGTAGACGCGGTACGGCTCACGATTGTCGAGCGCCAGGTCGTAGAACTCACCGATGGCGAGATGGTTGAAGAAGTCCCACGTGGCGCCGCGGTCGTGGCTCGCGTAGATGCCGCCGTCGGTGCCGAGCAGCAGCTCGTCGCCGTGGGCGGGATCGATCCAGAGCGCGTGGCAGTCGCCGTGCACCGTGCGCGACACGCCCGAGCGGAAGTGCTTTCCGCCGTCGTCCGAGATCCAGAGATCGAACCCGAGCAGGTAGACGCGCGTGCTGTCGTCGGGCTGGACCCTGATCTGACTGAAGTAGAACGGCCGCGGCGCGAAGGGGCCCAGGCGTTCCCAGTGGGCGCCGCCGTCGCGGCTCAGGAACACGCCGCCGGCTCGGCTCTTCTCCTCGAAGTCGTTGATGCGTCCGCCCTGATCGGACTCGATCACGGCGTACACCCGCCGCGGGTCCTTGCGGTAGAGCGCGAGCCCGATGCGTCCGGTCTGAGTCGGCAGGCCCTCGGTCAGCTTCTTCCAGGTCGCGCCCCGTCGGTCGTCTTGAAGATGCCGCCGGTCGTGCTGCCCGAGCTGAAGGACCAGGGGGTGCGGCGCCGCGAATACATGGCGGCGTAGAGCACCCGCGAGTTCGAGGGATCCATGACCAGGTCGACGGCGCCGGTGCGCGCGTCGACCTTGAGGCTGTGCTGCCAGGTCTTGCCTCCGTCGCGGGTCTTGTAGACGCCACGCTCCGGGTTCTCCCCACAGCTTTCCGAGTGCGGCGACGTACGCGACGTTGCTGTCGGCGGGATCGAGCACCATGCGGGCGATGGTGCGCGTCGCCTCGAGCCCGAGGTGGGACCAGGTGCCGCCCCGTCGGTGGAGCGATAGACGCCGTTGCCCCACGAGGATGAATTGCGGCTATTGGCCTCGCCGGTGCCGACCCACACCACCTGGCTGTTCTTCTGCCACAGCGCCACCGCGCCGATCGAGGCCACCGCCTCCTTCTCGAACACGCCGCTCCAAGTCGTCCCGGCATTGCCGGTCTTGAACAGACCTCCGGTCCCGGTGGCAACGAAGCAGGTGGCGGGCCGCTTCTCGGAAGGCGTCGATGTCGGAGACGCGACCTCCGCAATTGGCGGGACCGATCGACCGCCATGTCATCTCCTTGAGCAGCGTCTTCGAGATGCGAGCGGCGTCGCGTTCTTGCCGGCGGGCCGCGCCGGCGCGGCGCTGCGACGCTTGCCGCGGACGCGAGGCACACGGCCATCATCCAGGAGAGGGGAGCGACGCCAACCAACCGACCACGCATGGGAGCCCTCCGATTCGAGACACGAGACACGCGGGCGCCGTGTCGCGATCCGTCGCCGGGGACGGCCCGCTAGCTGTGAACGAGCTTCTTGTAGCGGATGCGATGAGGCTGGTCCGCGTCGGCACCGAGCCGGCGCTTGCGATCGGCCTCGTAGTCCTGGAAGTTGCCCTCGAAGAAGCGCACCTGCGACTCGCCCTCGAAGGCGAGCATGTGTGTGGCGATGCGGTCGAGGAACCAGCGATCGTGCGAGATCACCACGACGCATCCGGCGAATTCGAGCAGCGCGTCCTCGAGCGCGCGCAGCGTGTCCACGTCGAGGTCGTTGGTGGGCTCGTCGAGCAGCAGCACGTTGGCGCCGCTCTTGAGCATGCGCGCCAGGTGCACGCGATTGCGCTCGCCGCCCGAGAGGTCCTTCACGCGCTTCTGCTGGTCGGCGCCACGGAAGTTGAAGCCCGCGACGTACGCGCGCGAGTTGACGGTGCGCTTGCCCAGCGCCAGCGTCTCCTGGCCTTCCGCGATCGCCTCCCACACGTTGGCGTCGGGCGGGAGCGTGTCGCGGCTCTGGTCCACGGCGGCGAGCTTGACGGTCTCGCCGATCCTGAGGGTGCCCGCGTCGGGTTTCTCCACTCCGGTGATCATGCGGAACAAGGTGGTCTTCCCGGCGCCGTTGGGCCCGATCACGCCGACGATTCCGGCGGGCGGAAGCTTGAAGGACAGCTCTTCGATCAGCAGGTTGTCGCCGTAGCCCTTGCGGAGTCCGTCGGCCTCGATCACCACCGTGCCGAGCCGTGGTCCCGGAGGGATGTAGATCTCGACGTTCTCGATCTTCTCGCGGCCCTCCTCGGCGAGCAGCTTCTCGTAGGCGGCGAGGCGTGCCTTGCCCTTGGCCTGGCGCGCGCGTGGCGCCATGCGCACCACTCGAGCTCGCGCTCCAGCGTGCGCTGTCGCGCGCTCTCCGTCTTCTCCTCCTGGCCGAGTCGCGTGCGCTTCTGATCGAGCCAAGAGGTGTAGTTGCCTTCCCACGGGATCCCCGCGCCGCGATCGAGCTCGAGGATCCAGCCGGCGGCGTTGTCGAGGAAATAGCGGTCGTGCGTGACCGCCACGACCGTGCCCGCATACTCCTTGAGGAAGCGCTCGAGCCACGCCACCGATTCGGCGTCGAGGTGGTTGGTCGGCTCGTCGAGCAGCAGCAGGTCCGGCTTGAGAGCAAGAGGCGGCAGAGCGCCACGCGCCGCCGCTCGCCTCCGGAGATCTTGGTGACGTCGGCGTCGCCGGGTGGACAGCGCAGCGCATCCATCGCGATCTCGATCTGGCGATCCAGCTCCCAGAGATTCGCGGCGTCCATGCGATCCTGGACCTTGGCCTGCTCGCTCGAGCAGCGCCTGCATCTCGTCCTCGCCCATCGGCTCGGCGAAGCGTCGCGCTGATGTCGTTCCAGCGCTTCGCCACCGCCATCTTCTCGGCGACGCCGTCCTGAACGTTCTCGAGCACCGACTTGGCGGGATCGAGCGGCGGCTCCTGCGGCAGGAAGCCGACGGTGTAGCCCTTGCCGATGAAGCGCCTCGCCCAGGTAATCGGGATCCACGCCGGCCATGATGCGGAGTAGGGAGCTCTTGCCCGCGCCGTTCGCGCCGAGCACGCCGATCTTGGCGCCGTCATAGAACGAGAGCCAGATGCCTTTCAGGATCTCGCGCTTGGGAGGGACCACCTTGCGGAGGTCCTTCATCGTGTAGATAAAGTCAGGCGACATGTTCTCTCTGAGGTCGGGAGAGTGATCGCGTTCGAAGTGAGCGGGGAGAGAATGGGGAAATCGGGGCGCGCGCGCAAGCCGCGACACGCGACCACCGAATCCTGTGCGTCGTTGGCGTCGCGGGCGTCGCGGGTGACAGGTCCCGTCGCGCCGCCTAGACTGCCGCGGGAGGGTCATGAGCGAGACGATTCTCGAGCCGCGCCGCAGGTCAAAAGGGGCGCGCGGCGCTCCGTGACGATCGCCATCCTGCTCAGCGCGATCGGCTTCCTGGCCTGGCTCGACCTCGAATCCCCCAACGGCATCTACGGCTGGACGTTCGTCACGGTGGTGGTGGTGGCGGGCGCCATCGGGCTCCGGTGGGCGCGCCGGGCGGAGTCCCGTGCTCCGGTCGCGGCGGCAGGAGCGATCCCGGTCATCGGCACCTGGACGATGTTCCGCGAAGCCGTGGTCCTGGGGTTCACGGGGTTCGGCGGTGGCCTGGCCGTGCTGTCCCAGATCGAGCACCGACTGGTCGAGCGGCGCCGCTGGGTGCCGATTCGCGCGTTCCTCGAAACCGCCGCCATCGCCCAGGGGCTGCCCGGCGCCGTCGCGACGAACGCGCTCGCCCTGATCGGCTTCGAGCTCCGCGGCATCGTGGGCGCCCTGGTCGCCACGGTAGGCTTCATCCTGCCCTCGTTCCTGATGCTCGTGATCGCGGCGCTGCTCTATTCCCAGGTCCGGCACTTTGCCCTGGTCGACGGCATGTTCCGCGGCCTGAATCCCGGCGTGTCGGCCCTGGTGCTCATGACCGGCATCCGGCTGGGGGCGGGTGGTGCTGAGGCCCGACGGTCATCCCGGAGGCTGGCGCGCGCTGTGGAGGATCGCTGGTCGCTGCTCATCCTCGTGGGCGCTTGCGGCGCCGTGATCGCTGGATTGGGCGTGGTCGAGGTCGTGGTAGGCGCGGGCATCGCGGGCGTGGTGCGCTGGACCTCGCGCTATCTGCCTGACCCGGCCGAGGAGTTCGAGCTGCGCTGGCGCTGGTTTCGCCACCGGGTGGTGGACGCCGCCCGGCTCGGGGCCCGGGCGCTGCAGATACCCTGGTGGCGGCGCTGGCGCGACCGCGGCGATGACGACCTGCTCTCGCCGGTGCCGCTGTGGCTGCTGTGGCTGGTGACCTCGCCGCAGTCAGCGATCGTGATGGCGCGGCTCGCCTCGCTGGGCGGCCTGGCCACGGTGTTCTTGCGCGCCGGCGCCGTCACTTTCGGCGGCGGTTTCGCGATGATCCCGCTGCTGGAGTCCGAGCTGGTGAAGCTCCACGGCTGGCTGACGCCCCACGAGTTCGCGGACGCCGTGGCGCTCGGCCGGGTCACTCCGGGCCGGTGGTGATCACCGCCACCTTCGCTGGCTACCGGGTCGCGGGCATCCTCGGCGCCCTGGTCGCGACGGCGTCGGTGTTCGCCCCGGCGTGGCTCATGGCGCTCGCGGTGGGGATCGGTCCAGAACATCCGCAAGAACCCCGGGGTCCAGGCCTTCCTCCATGGCATCCAGCCGGCGGTGGTCGGGCTCATGTTCGCGGCCGCGGTGTCGCTGGCCCGGTCCTCCATCGAGGACTGGATGGGTGCCACCATCGCGGTAGCGGCTCTGGCCCTCCTCTGGCGCTGGAAGGTGGCTCCCGGCTACGTGCTGGGCGGTGCCGCCCTGGTCGGCTTCCTGTGGCGGCTGGTGTTCCGCTGAACCCGCCGCAACCCGGGCGGCCGTCCCCTCGTATTCCTGCTCGCCGGCGCTCCGGCGGGCCGTTCCAACCCGCCGCCGACCGGGGAGGTCGAGAAACGTGATCGAGCTCTTCGTGCTGGGAGTCCTGGGCGTGGTCGCCCTGGCGGTGTGCGGTCTGTTCGTGGCCGGGATTTCCTGGCGCTCTGGGTGGTCTTTCTTCCGTTCCGGATCCTGGGCTTCCTGTTCCGCGGCCTCGGATTCCTGCTCGCCCTTCCCTTCATGCTGGTGTTCGGGCTGCTCGGTTTCGTGATCTTCGGATTCGGCGGCCTGATCTTCCTCGTGCCGTTCGCTCCGTTCGCGCTGATCGCGTTCCTGATCTGGCGGTGGATGCGTGGCCGTCCACGCCCCGTGTCCGCCTAGCGCCGCATCGCTTCGTCACGGTTCCCAGGGCATTCGACCGCTGGTAGAGTGACTCCCTTTCGTGACGCGCGAGCGTCGGGAGGAACATGGCGGCGACCCGAATCACGGTGATGAACAACGGCTCGCTCCGCGTCGAGGGCGACTTCGAGATCGCGGACCAGAATGGCGGCGTCTACGATCTGGCGGGACGGACGCGCGTCTCGCTGTGCCGCTGCGGCCAGTCCAACGACAAACCGTTCTGCGACAGCACCCACAAGACGTGCGGCTTCGATTCGCTCGTAATCGCGCGCGTCCTTCCGCCGCCCAGGTCGCGCCCGCACCCAAGACGACGCCCTGAGTGCGGCTCCGGTCGCTCGTCCTGCTCCTCGCCGCCGCCGCCGTGGCCGCGGCGTGCGTGCGGCTCGGCTTCTGGCAGCTCGGCCGCTGGAACGAGAAGCGACGGCTGAACGCCCACTGGCAGTCGCTGCTCGCGGCCGCGCCGCTCAGGCTCGATGCCGCGAGCGTGATGGGTTCAGGTCGGGTCGGCCGCAAGCTCGTGATCACGGGCCGCTACGACGAAGCCCGCCAATTCCTGCTGCTCGCGCGCTTCCACGCGGGCGAGCCGGGGGTCGAGATCGTGACACCGTTGGCGCCTGATTCGGGTCCGATGGTGCTGGTGAATCGCGGATGGGTTCCCGCTCCCGATGCCGCCACCGCGCGGCCGCGAGCCTTTTCCGAGCCGGGCCGCCGCGAGGTGCTCGGCGTGATCGAGCCCCTCGATCGCGGCGTCCACCGCTCGGCCATGCTGCGCGAGACCGGCGACTCGGCCCAGGTCTTCACCACCGAGGCGCTCGATTTCGACAGCGTGAGCGCGCGCCTGCCTTATCCGATCGCAGCCTGGATGGTGCGGGAGCTCCCGGGCCGGACGCGGCGGCGCTGCCTTTGCGCCAGGCGCCGCCGCCGCTCGACGAATCCATGCACCTCGGATACGCGATCCAATGGTTCGCGATCGCGCTGATCTTCCTGGTGGGCGGAGCCGCGCTCGTGCGCTCTCAGGGTGCGCGAGCGGTGCGGTGACGTTGTGCTAGGCTGCGCGCGATCGTGCACGCCTTCTCCCGCGTGGCCCTCCTGGAGCTCGTCGCGATGCGCCTCCGCCTCGTCCGTGCCGTGGTCTCCCTGGTCGGTATGCTGGTCGTGGTGAGCGCGCACGCCGCCGCAGGCGCCACGAGTCTCTCCAAGCTCTGCGACGAGTACTGGCAGGGATACCTCGAGCTCAACCCACGCGAAGCCACCGCGCTCGGCGACACCCGCTGGGACGCGAAGCTCGAGGACATCACACCCGCGGGGATCGAGCGCGAGAGAGGGTTCTATCAGCGGATCCTCGAGCGCGCGCGCGCCATCGACGCGAAGGCGCTTTCGCCCGGCGACCGCGTCACGCGCTCGGCGCTGATCGAGGAGATGGAGGATCGCCTCGCTCTGCTCTCGTGCCACCTCGAGGACTGGGTGGTGGATCCACAAGGCGGCCCGCAGGTCGAGCTCATGAACCTGCCCGAGGTCACCACCATTCGCTCGCGCGACTCGAGCCGGGACTACGTGCGGCGCTGCCGGGCCATGGGGCGCTACCTCGACGATTACATCGCGAACCTACGTGTCGGGCTCTCCCACGGCAGGACCGCGAGCCGCGACGCGGTGAAGAAGACGATCGCCGAGGTCGAGCGCCTCGTCGGGCAGCCGGTCGACAGCCTGCCGATCATGGTCGTGGCGCGCGCCGAGCCGCCCGCGTGGTCGGCGGAGGATCGCATGGCGTTCGCGCGCGACCTGCGTGCGGCGGCTGCGGATTCGCTCATGCCGGCGCTGCGCCGTTATCGCGATTTCCTCGAGCGCGACGTGCTGCCCGCCGCGCGACCGCCGGAGAAGGCCGGTCTGGCCGGCTTGCCGGGCGGCGCCGACTGCTACACCAAGCTGATCCGCGTGCACACCTCGTTGCCGATGAGCCCGAAGGAGATCCACGAGCTCGGGCTCGCGCAGGTGGCGCGCTTCCGCAAGGACCTGGGCGAGCTGGGCCAGAAGGTGTTCGGCACGTCAGATGTCGCGGTGATCCAGAAGAAGCTGCGCTCGGACCCGGCCATGCGACTCTCGCGAACGCGGCCGAGGTCGAGGCCAAGGCACGCGAGACGCTGGCGCGCGCACAGGCCGCGGTGCCGCGTTGGTTCGGCCAGCGGCAGCCCGCGCGCCCCTGCGAGGTGGTGGTGATGGGCATGCACGAAGCGCCGTACTCGACGATCGCCTACTACCGCGAACCCTCCGCCGACGGGGCGCGCCCGGGGCAGTACGTGATCAACACGTATCAGCCCGAGACGCGTCCACGCTACGAGGCCGAAGCGCTCGCGTTCCACGAGTCGGTGCCCGGTCATCACCTGCAGATCGCGGTGGCGCAGGAGCTGAAGGGCGTGCCCGAGTTCCGCAGGCACCAGGGCGTGACCGCGTTCGTCGAGGGCTGGGGCCTCTACGCCGAGCGGCTCGCCGATCAGATGGGACTCTATTCGAGCGACATGGATCGGATCGGCATGCTGTCGTACGACGCGTGGCGCTCGTGCCGGCTGGTGGTGGACACCGGGCTCCACGCCATGGGCTGGTCGCGGCAGCAGGCGATCGACTACATGGTCCAGAACACCTGTCTGGCCGAGAACAACATCGAGAACGAGGTGGATCGCTACATCACCTGGCCCGGTCAGGCGCTCGCCTACAAGGTCGGCCAGCTCGAGATCCTGAGGCTGCGCGAGGAGGCGCAGCGCCGCCTCGGGTCGCGCTTCGACATCAAGGCGTTCCACGACGCGGTGCTCGGCAACGGCGCGGTGGCGCTGCCGGTGCTGCGCGAGCAGGTCGAGGGGTACATCCGGGCGGCGGGCGGGACGCCGTAGCCCGTCGCATGAAGACCATCGCCACCTTCGAGGTCGGACTCAAGGCATTCCTGGTGCGCCACGGGCGCCTGCTGTTGGTGCGCGAGCGCGTCGCTCCGCAGCTCTGGGAGCTGCCGGGCGGACGCTTCGACGCGGGCGAGGAGACGACGTCCACGTCGGTGATCCTCGCGCGCGAGCTGGGCGAGGAGCTGGGCAACTCGCTGCGCTGGGAGCTGGTCGGTCTCCGTGACGCCTGGGTGCGGCCCGCGCCCGAGCGCAGCACGCACGTGTTCCTGCTCGGCTTCGAGTGCCGGTGGCTCGCGGAGGAGATCGTGCTGAGCGAAGAGCACGTGGAAAGCCGGTGGGTCGGGCGCGACGACTGGCGCGGGCTGCCGCTCGCAGAGCCCTATCTCGAAGTGCTCGAACGTTTCTGGATGCGCGGCCCTGGCGGGTGCGAGTTGAGGACTGGCCGCGCGGCCAGTCAACGCTCTCGGTCAACATGCGCCGGCGCATGTTGCCGAAAGGTCAGTCAGCCGTCGCCCTCGATCGAATCCTCCACCACGGCGTCCGCTTCGATCTCCACCAGCCATTCCGGATCGATGAATCGCACCACCTGAACGATGGTGTTCGCCGGTCGAACGTCGTGGAAGAATCCGCGGTGCACCGCCGCGACGGCCTCCCAGTCCTCGATGCGGGTCAGGAGCGTGCGCGTTCGCACCACGTGTCGCAGGAAGCGCCGGCCTTCTCCAGCGCCGCCGCGATGATCTCGAGGCAGCGCCGCGCCTGAGCGCCCGCATCGCCGGGACTCACCGTGCGCCCGTCAAGCCGAGCGGCGGGGTTCCGGAGACCGCGACGATCGCGCCGGCGCGGACGGCGCGGGAGATGCCGATCCTGGGCTCGAATGGACTTCCGCTGGAGACGAGCTTGCGCATGGCCGGCCAAGCTAGCGCGACCGGGCCCTGCCGTCGATCCGGTCCCGGCCGCGGCTCGAACATCCCCTTCGATCGGCGCCACGGATAGAATGGCCGCCATGAACGTCCGCGGCAGGCCGCACCGCTCCATCTGGCTCGAAGGCGACGTGGTGAAGGTGATCGACCAGCGCCATCTCCCACACCGCCTGGTGGTCGAGCGGCTGCGAAGCCTGGAGGCATGTGTCGTCGCCATCCGCGACATGCACGTCCGGGGAGCGGGACTGATCGGCGTCACGGCGGGGTTCGGCGTGTGGCTGGCGGCGCGCGCCGCGGAGCGGCGCGGTCTCGGCGTGCGGGCGCGTGGCGCCGCGATCACGCGCGCGGTCGCGCGGCTCGAGGCGACGCGCCCCACCGCGGTGAACCTCGCCTGGGCGGCGCATCGTGTGGCCGCCGCGGGGGCGTCCGCCGAGCTCATGCGGGCCGAGGCGCAGGCCATCCTGCGCGAGGACGTCGAGATGTCGCGCCGCATCGGCGCGCATGGGCTACGGCTGATCCGCCGAGTCGCCGCCCGCAAACGCGGGCGGCCGGTCGAGGTGATGACGCACTGCAACGCCGGCTGGCTGGCGTTCGTCGACTTCGGCACCGCCACGGCCCCGATCTATCTCGCCCACGACGCCGGCATCCCGGTGCACGTCTGGGTCAGCGAGACGCGCCCGCGCAACCAGGGCGCCAAGCTCACCGCGTGGGAGCTGGCCCAGCACGGCGTGCCGCACACGGTGATCGCCGACAGCGCGGCAGGACATCTCATGCAGCATGGCCACGTCGACCTGGTGATCGTCGGCGCGGATCGCGTCACCCGCACCGGCTATGCGGCGAACAAGATCGGCACCTACCTCAAGGCCCTCGCCGCGCACGACAACGGTGTGCCTTTCTACGTTGCGGTGCCGTCCTCCACCTTCGATTGGACCCTGGGCGACGGAGTGCGGGAGATCCCGATCGAGGAGCGTGGCGGTGAAGAGGTCACGCGCATGGACGGCTGGTCCGGCGGACGCTCGCGCGAGGTGCGGGTCACGCCGCGGGGGAGCCGCGCAGCGAATTACGGCTTCGACGTCACCCCGCCGCGGCTCATCACCGGTCTGATCACCGATCGCGGGGTCTGCCGCGCCGACGAGCGCTCGATTCGCGCGCTGCTTTCCCGAGCGCCGCACGTCGTCACGCCCGGAGTCCATCAAGTTCCGTTGCGAGCGCCGGCCGGGAACGCTCCCGGCGTCGGCGGTGAAGGGTCTGCAGCGCGTGCGCGCCGCCCTGCGCCGGAGCCGGCTCATCGGCGTCACCGCCGACGGCGTGGGCTACGGCAACCTGAGCCGCCGCTTCGGCCGCGGCACGCGGTTCATCATCAGCGGCAGCGGCACCGGCGGGCTCCCGACTCTTGCGGCGGCCGACTTCGTGAGGGTCGACCGCTGCGACCTCGCGCGCAACCGCGTGTGGTGTCGCGGCGCCCGCGACGCCTCGGCCGAGACGATGACGCACGCCTTGGTCTACGAAGCCGACGCGCGGATCGGCGCGGTGATCCATGTCCACGACCGCGCGTTGTGGGAGCGGTTGCTGAGGACGGATCTGCCGCGCACGCCGCGCGCCGCCGTTTACGGCACCCCGCGATCGCCCGCGCGATGTGCTCGGTGGTCAGGGCCGCGAAGCGGCCCATCGGAGTGGTGGTGATGGCGGGCCACGAGGGCGGGCTGATCTCGTATGGCCGCACGTTGCCGCAGGCGGCGCGCGCGCTGCGGGAGGCCGCGGGTCAGGCGCGGGGCTGAATCGAGCCTGGCGGTCTCCCGATCAGGACGTCGACGGCGCCCGGCCGTAGGTGATCGCGGCCCGCACGCTCGGGCGGGCTGGTCTCCACGAGCTGTCGATCGGGTTGCGCGCCCAGGGCGTCGTTCACCGTCGAGAATGCCAGGCGCAACGCGATGAACGCCGTGGCCTCGAAGATCTCCCGATCGGACAGCCCGGCCGTGCGCAGCGCCTGGACCTCCTCGGCGGTGGTCGCGTTGGGATCCAGCACGACCTTGCGCGCCCAGCACGCGAGCGCCGCTTCCCGCGCGGGAAGTCCGTCGAGCTTCGAGTTCGAGGCACGGCCGCCGCCGCGGCGCCACCCGCCGCCTTCGCCAGTCTCTTGCCCCAGGCGTGCGAGCAGTAGGAATCCCCGAGGCTCGCAGCACCCGCGCACACGAGCACCGCGAGCTCGCGCTTGGACAAGCCGGAGCTCTTCGTCAGCAGTGCCCGAAGCTCCATGAACGACTCGTAGATCTCGGGGCGCCAGGCCCACAGGCGGGTGAGATTGTTCACATACCCGTCGGTCTGCTGGTCGCTCGCATAGATTCGCGAAGCGCCGGGGCTCTCGGGCGGCAAAGGCAGGAACATGAGGCCCTCCAGGGAACGAAGTCTGGGAACTCGGGAGGGCTAGCCCGACAAGGTCGGGTTGTCCCTCACGCACATCATGGTGCCGAGCATCGTCGCGACGCGCTTCTCCGCGCCGTTACGGAACGCCCAGGCGTCGGCTTCGCACACGGTGAGGGTGCGACCGGGACGGATCACGCGGGCGCGCGCCGCGAAACGCTCCCCGGCGGCGGGAGCGAGGAGGTTGAGCTTGAATTCGACCGACAGCACCGCCGCGTCCGCCGGCATGAGCGAGAACGCCGCGTAGCCGCAGGCGCTGTCGAGCAGCGTGGCGAGGATGCCGGCGTGGAGAAAGCCATGCTGCTGCGCGAGCTCGGGGCGATACGGCCACTCGATGTCGACCTCACCCGGCGCCACGCGCACCAGCGTCGCGCCGAAGGTGGCCATCACCGCCTGGCGCTCGAAGCTCGAGCGGACGCGCGCGGCGTACGAGGGATCCGAGGGCGTGTGTTCGGTCATCTCGCCTCCGTCAATGATCGCCAAGATCGGCCGAAAACTGCCATCGCGCAGCTCGCCGCCGCACCCGCAGTCTAACAGGGGACTTCGAAACGTCCGTGGGGAAGGGGCTTGTTCCCGGGCCAGGCCGGCGGTAACGTCGAGCCGGTCCTTTCGTCTCACCGCGGAGTTGCGCATGGCCGCCGCGCGACCGGTTACCAATCGACTCCCCTCGTGGGGGCGGTTTTCGCTCCTCGGGTTGATGGCGTGTTTGGCTCTCTCTTGCGGCGACAAGACCGAGAACTTCACGCTCGAGCCAAACGTCAGCACCGAGCCGAACGAGCCGCCCTCCATCGTCGCCCAGGGCCCCGCTTGGGGCAGCGCCGCGATCGACCTCGACGTGCAACCGCCGCCTGCACCGTTCGTGGTCGTGGCCGACCCCAACGGCGCGGCAGACATCGCCCTGGGGCTGTTCCACATCGACTCCGCGGTCATCCATCGCATCGTGGTGCGCCCCGATTCGGTGCTGCCTGGGAGTTACTGCAACGACATCGCGTGGACCGATAGCGTCGACATCACGAGCCTGCTGCCCGCGACGTTCACGCCGGTCGTCGAGAGCTGTCCCATGGCGCGTAATGGAACGATGTTCACCTTCTCCGATTTCGGCTGGACCCCATACGGCTCGGCAGGCTGTGCGGCCTTCCCGGCGATCGGCAGTGCTTCGCCCTACTTCGGTAAGCCCGTGAAGGAGTGCGGTGCTTCGTATCCGCTGGCCCGGTTCGGCATCTATCCACCCGGGGTCCCTTCCGCGATCGACGTGAACGTCACGTTCCTCGACGTCGAGTACCAGGGCATTCACGTCACCGTCTACGACGGAGCCGGTCACAAGGCGACCACCACGTTCCCGTCACTGCGCCTGATCTATCGGGCCTACGGCGAGAAGCGGTCGCCGCCGTAGGAGCGGGGCTCCGGCCTCGACCCCGGAACACTGGGCAGTCGACCTCCGACCGGCTTGGCGCGCGAGCGCCGCGATCTATGATCACCGTGTTCAACCGGGGACCCTGTGTGTCCCTCGTTCTCCCGACGGCCCTGTGTGCCGTCGTCACTGGAAAAAGGACGAGTCATGAACGCCCTGCCCGATGCTTTCGGCGCGCTGAGCACGTTGACCACCCCCGCCGGCGCGGTTCGCCTCTACCGTCTCGCTGCGCTCGCCCAGAAGCTCGGCATCGACCTCGAGCGTGTGCCGTTCTCGATCCGCATCGTGCTCGAAGCCGCGCTCCGCGGCTGCGACGGGTATCAGATCACCGAGAAGGACGTCGAGCGCGTGGCGCGCTGGGCTCCGGATGCGCCCGCCGAGGAGATCCCGTTCAAGCCGGCGCGCGTGATTCTCCAGGATTTCACCGGCGTCCCGTGCGTGGTGGACCTGGCGGCGATGCGCGACGCCATGAGCCGGATGGGGGCGACCCGCGGCGCATCAATCCGCTCGTGCCCGTCGATCTCGTCATCGATCACTCGGTGCAGGTCGACGTGTTCGGCAACGTGCGCGCGCTCGAGCGCAACGCCGAGATCGAGTTCGAGCGCAATCGCGAGCGCTACGAGTTCCTGCGCTGGGGTCAGAAGGCGTTCTCCAACTTCCGCGTGGTGCCGCCGGCCACCGGCATCGTCCACCAGGTGAACCTCGAGTATCTGGCGCACGTGGTGATGACGCTGCCGATGGACGGCGCCGTGCTGGCGCATCCCGACACGCTGGTCGGGACGGACTCGCATACCACCATGATCAACGGACTGGGCGTGCTGGGCTGGGGCGTGGGCGGCATCGAGGCCGAGGCGGTGATGCTCGGTCAGCCGCTCTATTTCGTGCTGCCCCAGGTGTTGGGCTTCAAGCTCACCGGGCGGCTGCGCGAGGGCGTCACCGCCACCGACCTGGTGCTGACCGTCACTCAGATGCTCCGCAAGAAGGGCGTGGTCGACAAGTTCGTCGAGTTCCACGGACCCGGGCTGTCCGCCATGACGATCGCGGATCGCGCCACCATCGCGAACATGGCGCCCGAGTATGGAGCCACCGTCGGATTCTTCCCGGTCGACGACGAGACCCTCCGGTATCTCGACCGCACCAATCGCGGCGACGCCGCGCGGCTCACCGAGGCCTATTGCAAGGAGCAGGGTTTGTTCCGCACCGACGCCACGCCCGATCCCGACTTCAGCGACCGGCTCGAGCTGGAGCTCGGCGACGTGGAGCCCAGCCTGGCCGGTCCCAAGCGACCTCAGGATCGCGTGACCCTGCGCCAGATGAAGCAGGCGTTCCGCAGCAGCCTGACCGCGCCGGTCAAGGAGCGCGGCTACGGGCTCGCCGAGATCGATCTGGGGCGCTCGGTCGAGGTGGGAACCAATGGCGTCACGTCCCGTATCGGGCACGGCGCGGTGGTGATCGCCGCGATCACCTCGTGCACCAACACCTCGAACCCGTCGGTGATGGTGGGCGCAGGACTGCTGGCCCGCAAGGCGCGTGCGCGCGGGCTGACGCCCAAGCCGCACGTGAAGACCAGCATGGCGCCCGGCTCCAAGGTGGTGACGCGCTACCTGCGCGAGGCCGGCCTGATGGAAGACCTGGAGGCCATGGGCTTCCATACGGTGGGCTACGGTTGTACCAGTTGCATCGGGAATTCCGGCCCACTGCCCGAGCCGGTCGCGCGCGGGATCGCGAGCGGCGATCTCGTGGCGGCGGCCGTGCTCTCCGGCAATCGCAATTTCGAGGGCCGCGTGAATCCTCACACGCGCGCCAACTACCTCGCCTCGCCGCCGCTCGTGGTCGCCTACGCTCTCGCCGGCACGGTCGACATCGATCTCGACCAGGAGCCGCTCGGCACGGGTCCGACGGTCGTCCGGTCTTCCTGCGCGACCTGTGGCCTTCGCAGCAGGAGATCGCCTCGACCATCGCCATGGCGCTCAAGCCCGAGCAGTTCCGCGAGGAATACGCCGACGTCTTCGACGGCAATCCCCGGTGGAACGCCATTCCGGTCGCGGGAGGCGAGCGCTACGAGTGGAGCCGGAGTCGACCTACATCCACGAGCCGCCCTTCTTCCAGGGCTCACGCCCGAGGTGGCGGCGGTCGCGGACATCCGCGGTGCGCGCGTGCTGGTGATGGTGGGCGATTCGGTCACCACCGACCACATCTCGCCGGCCGGGGACATCGCCGAGCAGAGCCCCGCCGGCCAGTGGCTCAAGGCGCGCGGCCTCGCCAAGAAGGACTTCAACTCCTATGGCTCACGGCGCGGCAACGACCTGGTAATGGTGCGCGGCACGTTCGCCAACATCCGGCTCAAGAACCTGCTGGTGTCGGGCTCCGAAGGGAACGTCACGGTCCATCTTCCCAGCGGTGAGAAGATGAGCGTGTTCGAGGCCAGCGAGCGCTACCAGGCCGCCGGCACGCCCCTGCTGGTCCTGGCGGGCAAGGAATACGGCAGCGGATCGTCGCGTGATTGGGCCGCCAAGGGCACTCTGCTGCTCGGCGTGCGCGCGGTGCTGGCCGAAAGCTACGAGCGCATCCACCGCTCGAATCTGGTGGGCATGGGGTGCTGCCGCTCCAATACGAGCCGGGCAGCAACGCCGAGAGCCTGGGCCTCACCGGACGGGAGACGTTCTCGGTCGTCGGGCTGTCCGAGGACCTCACGCCGCGCCGGCGGCTGCTCGTCGAAGCCGCGCGGGAGGACGGATCGCGCCTGAGCTTCCCGGTGGTGGCGCGGATCGACACACCGGTCGAGGTGGATTACTTCAGGAACGGCGGGATTCTGCAGACGGTGCTGCGCAACCTGAGGAAGCGCTGATCGAGTTCGGCCGCTGAGGCGCCGCGAGACGGCGCGCGGTCCGAAGCGGTCCTCCTCGAGCGAGGGAGACGAACCAGCGCGGGGGATGGGGTATAATCGCTGCGACGCTCCCGCCGCGGCGCCGGTTCCGGGCCGCAGTCCGCTCGCGCGGCAGTCGACCTGTCACGGCGACCTCCTTCGCCGCCGAGAGGCTTGCTGCCGACGTTGGAAGCAGGAGGCCCGATGTACCAGGTCCAGAGGGTCCCGGTGACCCTCTTGGCCGCTTTGCCGCTGATCGCCTCACTCGTGGGTTGCGCGAAGCACACGACCGAGCCGGCGCCAACCTCGAACGTCAATCCCGACCCGCCGAACGCGAACGCCCGTATCCAGGTGCAATCGACGTTCGGCGACCCCGCAAGTGGAGCGCGATCTACGACATGACCGCCCCGACCGCGGTCGGTCCGGCCTTCCACGGGTGGCACGACGACCAGGCCATTGTCGGTCGGCTCCGGGGCGACCGGAAGCCTCCAATGGTCCGCTCGGCTTCCCTACATCCTCATGGGGATCCTGTCGCTCTCCCATTCCGCTCCGGTTCCCGACGGGGTCCTCGTGGTCGGCAAGGACGACACGGATGGCGACGGCCTCAGCAATGTGGGCTACGCGTGGCTGCTCTCGGCCTCGGGGACCATGAAGGACATCGAGACCTTCGCGTCCGACACCTCGGACGTGTGGATCAACGGGGTCGCGGCGGTCTCGGATTCCGAGTTCGTCGTGGTCGGCGGTGAGCGCACCACGATCCGCTCGAACCCCTACCTCGCCCTGTTGGTCGTGACTGCCGATGGTCACCTGGAAAGGCGGTCGCAGCTCGTGGTGACCTCCATGAGCAATCGGCTTCTCAGCGAGGTGGCGATCGATCCCGCCGGGCCGAGCGGAGGCTCGCTGGGGCTCTTCGTGGCGTCCGGCGTCGACGTCGGCGTGGATCAGGCGATCTCGCTCCAGCGGATCGCCGTCGATTACCCCACACTCGTCCGCCACCGTGGTGTGGAGTCGCGAGATCGCGGGAGCCGGTCCTTCGTGCTGGGTCAACGATCTCAGGCTCTTCGGCGACCGGATCCTGGTCTGCGGAGGCACGCAGGATGGAACCAAGTCTCAGCCGGGGAACGGCGGCTACTGGGACTCGGGGTCGCGGCCGCGCTCACGCTCACCGGCGACGTGGTGTGGAGCAAGTTCCTCCGAGCCACCGAGCATTCTGACGAGCTCTTCACCATCGTCCCGACCCAGACCACGTGGTTCTTCGCGGGAGATTGCGCGCGATTCACCGTCGGCGAGACCCATGAGGTCTTCGGCTACGGTTGGGTCGAGAAGCTGGGACCCGCGACCGGCGACGAGCTCGGGCTGCTGATGGTGGGGAACGCCACGTACGCTTCCGGCTTCGGCACCGCCTACGAGCAGGGCGGACGGCTCTATTGCGGCGGCTGGACGCAGAACGAGTTCGACGGCGGAGGCAATCGCGCCTGGTTCGCCGGCATCGACGTCAGCGGAACTCCGGCGCCCGCGTTGGCGGCTGTGCAGCACGCAACGGGCCCGATCGGCGCCGCCCGGCCAAAGCCTCCGGCGGATCGGCTTCCACGAGGTAGACGGGCTCGCGGCGCGCGTCGGATCGCCGCGTCCGACGCGGCCGCGAGGCTCGCCGATTTTCTCCATTGCCGCGAGCCCCGTCCGGTCGTACCTTGCGGCCCCTATCGCAGCCCAGCACCGTTGGCCTTCACCTGGGAGGGTCATGCCGGGATGGAGCCGCACGATGATCGGTCGCCGTCGCTTCGTTCAGCTCGTGGGCTGGGCCGGAGCGGCGGCGATCGCGCATGGGGACCCGCTCTGGCGGAGTCCGCGCGCAAGTCCAAGGTTACGAGCCGCCCGCCATCGCCGACGCCTTCGCCGAGCGAGCCCGAGGTGTCCGCGGAGGCGCGGGCGCTGGGGATGTAGTGAAGCAGCGTTATGGCGACCATCTCTCGGCCGCCGATCTCGAGAAGATCACTCGGGACCTGGACGGCGATCTGCAGGGCATCAAGCGGCTGCGCGACGTGAAGCTCACCAATGCCGACGAGCCCGATACCGACTTCCACGCATGACTCGGGCGGCATGACGACCGCATGACCCAGGCCGCCGCCTCGGGCGCCACGCTCTTCCTGCCGATTCGCGAGCTCGCGCGTCGGATCAGGATGCGCGAGCTGTCGCCGGTGGCGCTCGTGCAGTCGTCGCTGGATCGCCTCGAGCAGCTGGGACCACGGTACAACGCGGTGGTCACCATGATGCGCGAGAGCGCCACCACCGAGGCGCTCGTGGCCGAGCGCGACATCGCGGCCGGCAAGATCAAGGGTCCGCTCCACGGCATTCCCTATGGTGCCAAGGATCTGCTCGCCACGCGTCACGTGCCCACCACTTGGGGCGCCGCGCCGTTCCGCGAGCAGGTGTTCGACTACGACGCCACCGTGATCGAGCGGTTGCGCGCCGCAGGAGCGATCCTGGTGGCCAAGCTGGCGATGGTCGAGCTGGCCGGAGGCCTCGGTTACGACCATGCCGACGCGTCATTCACCGGTCCCGGGCTCAATCCGTGGAACACCGGGTTCTGGAGCGGCGGCTCTTCGAGCGGTCCGGGCGCGGCCGTGGCTGCCGGCCTGGTCTCGTTCGCGATCGGCTCCGAGACCTCGGGGTCCATCCTCACGCCGTCGGCGTTCTGCGGGGTGACCGGGCTCCGCCCCACCTACGGGCGGGTGAGCCGGCACGGCGCCATGGCGCTCTGCTGGACGCTCGACAAGCTCGGGCCCATGGCGCGCACCGCCGACGACTGCGGTCTGGTGCTCGCGGCGATCGCCGGTCCCGATCCGCGCGACGAGAGCGCCGCGGATCGCAAGTTCTCCTACGCCTCGCATGCCCTGCCGAGCGGGCGCCCGCGCCTCGCGGTTCCGACCGGGGTGATCGAGAAGGTGCAGCCGGCGGTGCGCGAGAACTTCGAGGCGTCGCTCGCCGTGCTGCGGCGGTTCGCCGACGTCACCGCGCAGGTCGAGTTTCCAGACCTGCCGTGGGGACCGGCGGTCTCCGCCATCGTGAACGGCGAGGGTGCCGCGGCGTTCCGCGAGCTGCTCGAGAACGGTCGTGCCAAGGAGCTGCGCTGCCCCGCCGATCGCACCGGCGGCTACTCCGCGCTGATGTATCCCGCGGTGGATTATCTGCACGCCATGCGACTGCGCCGACCGATGAAACGCTCGGTGGCCAAGCTGTTCGCGCACTTCGATGCGATCGTGTCACCGGCGCGCGCCACCGTGTCGTACCCGGCCGATCGCCCTTCGATGGCATCTATCCCGGCGTCTCCGGTGGTCCGGGACTGATCCCCGCCGGCAACCTGTGCGGATTGCCTGCGCTCTCCCTGCCGAACGGCTTCGGCGAGAACCGACTGCCCACCGGCATGGCACTCATGGGGCCGGCGTTCTCGGAGGCGACGCTGGTGCGCATCGGCAACGCCTACCAGGACGCGACCGACTGGCACTCGCGGCGACCGCCCGAGACGTGATCGCGGTATCCGTTCCTTCGAGCCCACGGCTTCCGTGAACCGGTTACGATCGCACCGATGTTAAGCTGAGTCCGGGCCGGGCCGCGTGACATCGACCGTCATCCAGGAAGGCGGTTACGATGGAAACGTTCAAGCGTCTGGCGATGGCATATCTGGGCGTGGGATTCATCATCGCGGTGATCGAGAACTGGACCGCGCATGCTGCGGGCGCGTCGAGCGCGTTCGACGTGGTCCAAGGCATGGCTCCCTCGGCGACAAGGTGAGCATCGTCCTCGAGCAGGTCGTGGTGCCGATCATCGCGTGGCCGTTTCGGGTGTGGGGAATGATCCGGGGAGGATGAACCGCATGTCTCTTCACCGACCACGGCCCCATTCGTACCGGGGTCCTCGAGTCGCTCACCTGCGTGCCTTCATGGCGGCGAGTGTGCTGGCCGTCGGGTCGTTCACGGCGTCCTGGTCGGGCGCCGCGGAGCCGCCGCCGGCTCCGCGTCAGCTCGATCTCGAGAATCGACCGTGGAAGGGCGACCTCGATGGATTGATCGAGCGTCGGAACATCCGCTTCCTCGTGCCCTTCAGCCGCACGCTCTACTTCACCGACAAAGGGCGCGAGCGAGGCCTCTCGGCCGAGCTGGCTCGCGACTTCGAACGCTATCTCAACCAGAAGTACGCCAAGCAGCTGGGCAAGCGGCCCATCACCGTCCTCATCATCCCGACCACGCGTGATCAGATCCTTCCACATCTCGTGGACGGTCTCGGCGACGTCGCCGCTGCCAATCTGACCGCGACGACGGAGCGCCTCAAGGTCGCCGATTTCGTGGCTCCCGCCGATCGCAAACCGGCTCGCGAGATCCTGGTCACGGGACCGGGATCGCCCTCGGTCGCGACCCTCGAGGATCTGTCGGGCAAGACGGTGGACGTGCGCCACGCGTCGAGCTACTTCGAGAGCCTCGTGGCCCTCAACGGGAAATCCGGACGCGAGGGCAGGCCGGCGGTGAACATCAAGCTGCTTCCCGACGCCTGGAGGACGAGGACGTCCTCGAGATGCTCAATGCCGGAATCCTCGAGTTCACCGTGGTCGATGACTGGAAGGCGAAGCTGTGGGCGCAGGTGCTGCCGAAGATCAAGGTTCGAGACGATATTGCCGTGGCCACCGAGGGCCGCATCGGCTGGGCGATCCGCCCGAACAGCCCGCAGCTCCGCGCGGTCATCGAGAGCTTCTACCGGACGATCGTCAAGCGGCAGGGTCTCATCGAGTCTCGCGTCGCGAGCTACAACCGGCGCGTCAAGCAGATCTCCAACAACACGGGCGGGCCGCAGCTCCGTCGATTCGAGCAGACCGTCGCCCTGTTCCGAAAGTATGGCCAGAAATACCACTTCGACCCGTTGATGCTGGTCGCGCAGGGGTACCAGGAGTCGCAGCTGAACCAGAACGCGAAGAGCCATGTCGGCGCCGTCGGGGTCATGCAGATCATGCCGGCCACTGGCGCCGAGCTGAAAGTGGGCGACATTCACGTGCTCGAGTCGAACATCCACGCCGGCGCTAAGTACATGAACCAGCTCATGAGCCGGTACTTCCCGGATGCGAAGTTCTCGGAGAACGACCGTTCGCTCTTCGCGTTCGCCAGCTACAACGCGGGTCCAGGCAACATCGCACGCATGCGCAAGCTGGCGGTCAAGCGTGGGCTCGATCAGGATCAATGGTTCAACAACGTCGAGCTGGTGGTCGCCGACCGGATCGGGATGGAAACGACCACCTATGTGCGGAACATCTACAAGTACTATGCGGCCTACAAGCTGACGCTCGACGCGCAGGAGAAGCAGCGCAAGGCGCGCGAGGCCCACGAGACCACCAAGTCCTGAGCCAGGGGACCGACATGGATCAGAAGTGGTTGAGGGCGCTCCTCCTTCTCACACTCCATGAGCTGCGTCGCCACCGCGCACGCCCAGGTGTTCTCCAACAAGGAAGTGGGGAAGAAGAGCGTCTCGCTCGCGGACAGCCTCAAGCACTCGAAGTATCCCTACGCGCTCCCCATCTGGGGTGACAAGGCCACCAAGCGCGGATACAGCCTGCCTTACTCCGCCGGCGTGAGCGTCCAGTATTTCGGCCAGAAATCGAACCTCGTGATCGACAATCTGATGGTCGGCTTCAACCACGGCCCGATGTACGACCTGGATGGTCTGGTGCGCTTCGACAAGGCCGTGTCGCGCAGCGACGGTGTTTCGCTGCGGCCGGATGTATGGCTGTTCCCGTTCCTGAACGTCTACGCGATCCTCGGTCGCTCCTCCGCGTCCACCGACGTGGGCTACGGTCTCTGGCTTCCGGATTCCAACGGAACCGAGCACAAGGTGGTCTCGTCCTCGACCAAGGTCGATTTCATCGCCAACACTTTCGGCTTCGGGTTGACGCCGACGCTCGGCGTGGGAGGCGGCTGGCTCGCTCTCGACATGAACTTCACCTGGACCGACGTGCCCCAGCTCGACCAGCCGGCACAGGCCTTCGTGTTCGATCCACGCGCGGGAAGCTGTTCCGCCTGAGGAATCCCGACGAGAACATCAACGTCTGGGTGGGCGGCTTCCGCTTCGCGATCAACACCGGCACCTCCGGATCGATCCCGCTCGGCGACGCGCTGCCGATCGGCCAGTGGCAGGCCAGCGTGGATCAAGGGATCCAACAGGTCGAGCAGCTCAACCAGCAGCTCGACGCGTGGTGGAACAGCCTGACCCCCGCGGAGCAGGCCAATCCCGTCAATCAGGCGAGATACCAGGCGGGAAAATCTGCGCTGCAGCGCGCCGGGGCACTCCTCGATGCCGCCAACCGCGCGGTGGCCAACGCCGGCGTCCTCCACGGTGCAGTACTCGCTCGACAAGCGTCCGGAGGACATGTGGAACTTCATCGTGGGCGGCCAGTACCAGCTGAGCAAGACCTGGATGTTCCGGGCCGAGGTGGGCTTCCTCAAGTCACGCACCCACGTGATCGCGGGAGCCCAGTACCGGTTCCCGCTCTAGCGGCTAGGACTTGCGCTTCTTGCCGAGGTAGATCCGGCCCGTCCCGGTGAGCACCCGCGAGTGGACCGCCTCAGGCGATCCATCCTGGCGGATGTCCGACATCCCGTCGGTATAGCGAGCGGCGATCGACAGTAGCGGGAAGCGCCACTCGACGTCCACCGAGAAGCCCAGATCGAGGCCGGGCAGCTCACCACTGATGTCGCGCTCGAGAACGTAATGCGCTCCGGCGGGCGAGACGCACGAGTAGCGGTCCGTGGCGCCCGTCACGAACCCTGAACGAGGGCCCGGCGCCGATCCGGAATCCTTCGTCGCGCTGCGGCGCCCATTTCAACAGCACCGGGACCTCGACGTAGTTCAGGCTGCGCATCATCGTGCGCCCGGCCGTCTGGTTGTCGAAAGTCGGGTCGCCGGTGGGGATCGGCGCCAGTCCATTGGCTCCACGGCCGGCAAACGGGAGCACCGAGCCTCCCAGATGAAAGTTCTCGGAGAATCTCCAGTCGGCGAACAGCCCGAATACGGATCGCGTCATCCGGTGGGAGTCCCCGAGGCCGTCTAAGTCGGAGAATTTGGCCCCGACCTCGAAGCCCATGTTGAAGGTCTCGGACGACAGCTTCTCACCGAAGAGGTAACCGATGAGCACCTGGGCTCTCGCCGGCGTGCTCCAGAGCAGCAGGCCGGCGAAGGCGCACGCGAGAAGCGGGCGGGAGCGCATGGCGACAGGAGACTACACGGTGTTGCCGCGCCTCACTACGAACGAAAAGCGCACTCGGAGCGGATCTCAGCTCTTGGCCACCGACTCCATCGGGGTGATCGCGATCTCGAGCTTCTCCGAGCGTCTCAGCACCGTGAGCTTGCCTTCGCGTCCAATCGCTCCGTCGGACAGCATCCGGTGGAGGTCGTCGACGCCGCGCACCGCGCCGTTGTCGAAGCCGACGATGACGTCGCCTTCCCGCAGGCCGGCGCGCGCAGCGGGACTTTCGTCCTCGACATGGACCACCATCAGACCCTTGTCGGAGCCGAGCTCGAAGCTGCCGCACCAGCCGCCGCTGCAGCGTGACCTGCTGACCGCCGAGGCCGAGCCACGCACGGCGGAGCCGGCCGTCGCGGGATCAGGAGGCTCGCCACCCAGCGCGCGGTGCTGGACGGGATGGCGAAGCACAGTCCCTGAGCGGGCAGGATCATTGCCGTGTTGACGCCCACCACCTCGCCGCGCGCGTCCACCAGCGGGCCACCCGAATTGCCGGGATTGAGCGCCGCGTCGGTCTGGATGATGCCGTCCATCAACCGTCCCGAGCGTGCACGCAGCGATCGGCCCAGCGCGCTCACGATGCCCGCGGTCACCGAGGTCTGGAATCCGTAGGGATTGCCGATTGCGATCACGAGCTGGCCGGGCCGGAGCCTCGAGGAGTCTCCGAGCTCCGCCGCGATCAGCTCCGGCGCGGAAATCTTGACCACGGCCAGGTCCGTGTCTGGATCGTCGCCCACACGGCTCGCCTCGAGATGGCGGCCATCCTGGAGGACGACCTCGATGGCTGCGGCGCGGTGGATGACGTGGCTGTTGGTCAGCACCAGCCCATCGGGCGTGAAGATGAATCCCGAGCCACTGCCGCCGTACACCTGCGGCTCGGATCGGCCGCGCGGCGACCGCTGGCGCACCTCGATCTTGACCACGGACGGGCCGACCTTCTCGACCGCGTGCATGACCGCGCGTGAATAGGCATCGAGCGGCTCCTCGTCAGGTGGAGCAGGCTCGAAGGAGCCTGATCCTTCGGAACCGTTCGGATCGGAGATCCAGCGGAGCTCGGACATGGTGATCCTTGGCAGGGGTTGAACGCTGTCGTGACCGCTTTCGATGCCGGAGCCGGGCCGGGGATGCGAGGGAGCCCGGCCGGTCGCCCCGAAGCCGAGTTGCCCAGCGCGGCGCGCGCGGCTAGCATCCCGGAGTCCACAACGAGCGCCGCGCGTTCGCACGAGGGGAGCAGCGATGCAGGCCATCCCACCCGCACGACTCAAGCCCGGGCAGTCCCTCGAGCGCGTCTCCGCGATCCGCGCCGAGGAAGGCGCCACGGGACCGGGCACACGACGCGTGCGCGGCAAGGCGCTGATCCTCTGGGACCCCAAGGTGCCCGGCAAGAAGCGCGACGCCATCGACACCGACCAGATCACTCCCGCCAGCGACTGCGTGTCGGAGAGCCTCGCGACGCTCGACGAGCGCTGGAAGGCCGGCTCGTTCCGTTACCTGATGCCCGAATTCCGCGCGCGTGTCCACCGTGGCGAGACCTTCCTGATCGCGGGCGATCGCTTCGCGATCGGCAGCTCGCGCGAGATGAGTCCCGCAGGACTCAAAGGCGTGGCGGAGGAAGCGGGGCTCGAGTTGGTGGTGGTGTGCGGGGACAACATGGGGGACATCTTCCGTCGCAACGCTTTCAACCTCGGCCTCCATGTCGTGCAGAGTCCCGACGCAGTGGCCGACGCGCAGGAAGGCGACGAATTCTCGTTCGATCCCGACACGCGCCGGCTCGAGAACGTGACGCGCGGCAAGTCGTACGAGCCAGTGCCGCTGACCGCGAAGGAGGACGAGATCCGCCGGAGCGGCGGAATCTTCGCGGTGGGTCGCCGCGAGTTCGCGAGGAGCGTGGCCACGCCCCCGTCGATCGCGTGGCCCGAGCCCGAGATCGGGCGCCGGCTCACCACCACCGAGCAGATCCTGTGGGCGCATCGCGTGGACAAGGACGCCGAAGTGCGCCCGGGCGCGACGCTGCGCGTGTACGCGGACCTGCTGCCGGCGAGCGACGGCACCGCCCCGTTCGCCATCCACACCTTCAACCAGATCACCGGGGGCGACGCCATCTGGCCGCGCCAGATCGCGATCGCCAACGATCATTTCGTGTTCACCGGGCTCGAGGCCGACGAGAAGCAGACGTCGATCGGGCGAGAGTTCGCGAAGCGCCACGGCATCGAGCGGCCCTACTACGCCACGCCCGGCGACGGCATCTTCCACTTCTATTTCCCGGAGCAGGGGCTGGTGGCGCCGGGCATGATGATCCCCGGCGCCGACTCGCACAGCCGCGCCTACGGCGCCTACGGCGCGATCGGGATCGGCGTGGGCTCCACCACCCTCGGCTTCGGCTGGAGCACCGGCTACATCTACACCACGGTCGCCAAGCCGCGACGCGTGCGCTTCCGCGGCGCGCTGCAGCCGTGGGTGACCGGCAAGGACCTGGTGCTCGAGCTGCTGCGCCGCTGGGGCGCCAAGCAGTCGCAAGGGATGAGTGTCGAGTTCATCGATCAGGACCACCAGCTCCCGATCGCCTTCCGCAACACCATCTGCAACATGATGGCCGAGGCGGAGAGCTGGAACGGCATCTTCGCGCCCGATGACGTGACCTTCGCGTGGTTCGCGGCGAAGGGGATGAGAGACTTGCCCTATCCACGCCTCTCGCCCGGGGCCGACGTCACGTGGGAGATCGACGAGGCGCTCGATCTTCCTGACGTGCGCCCGATGATCGCCAAGCCGTTCAGTCCCGGGAACAGCTTCCCCGCCGAAGAGGTGGCGAGCGAGCGCATCACGTTCGACAAAGCGATGATCGGCTCGTGCACCAACGGCGGCTACGACGATCTGCTCTCGGCCGCGCTGGTGCTCAAGGCGGCGCGCGAAGGCGGTGCGCGAAAGACGACCAGGGACTTCGTCATCTTCCCGGGCTCGGGCGGGGTCAAGCGTCAGATCGAGAACCCCGAGCCGCGTCTGGGCGGCGAATCGATCGCCGAGGTGTTTCGCTCTGTGGGAGGGCAGATCCGTCAGAGCTGGTGCGGCCCGTGCTTTGGTCAGGGCCCCGATGCGCTCAAGAAGGGGAGCGCGCCATCACCAGCTTCAATCGCAACTGGACGAACCGAATGGGCGTGGGGGCGAAGGCTATCTCGCGAGCCCCGCGGTGGTGGCGGCCAGCGCGCTGCTGGGCTACATGGGCCCGCCGAGTGAGCTCGGACTCCACTGGGACGCCGAGGTGTTCGCGGTCTGAGAAATGGTCTCGTTCTCGATTGTGAGCCCTACGGTGTGAGCGTACGCTTCTCGGCGACCTCTTGACCGTGGAGCTTCCGATGGCCAGCCACCAGACTTCCGCCTCCGTCGCCTCGATCCTTCTGGTCTTCCTCGCGTCTGCCGCTGGTGTCGATCCCGCCACCGCCCAAATCGCTGACACCACGCTGTGGGTTGCTGACGGCCCCGTCTACGCGATCGTCCCTGACGGGAACACGCTCTACATCGGCGGGGCGTTCAACCGTGTGGGTCCGGCGACCGGGGCCGGCGTTCCCTTGAGCGTGACGACGGGCGCCGCATTGCCGCCCTTTCCAAAAGTCATCGGTTCCATCAACTCCGTCGTGCCGGATGGATCGGGAGGTTGGTACCTCGGCGGACAGTTCACCCGAGTCGGGGTCTGCCGCGCTCGAATCTCGCGCACGTGCTGGCCGACGGCAGCGTCGCCGCCTGGGATCCCGGCGCGAACGATGTCGTCGCACAGCTGGTCGTGAGCGGGAGCACGGTCTACGTTGCGGGAAGCTTCACGACCGTCGGAGGTCAAGGCCGCAACCGGATCGCCGCGCTGGACGCCACGACCGGTGTGGCGTCGGCCTGGAATCCCAACGCGAGTGACGTAGTCGACGTCCTCCTCGTCGTCGGGTCAACGGTCTACGCGGGAGGGAATTTCACCTCGATCGGTGACCAGACGCGAAGCCGTGTCGCGGCTCTCGATGCGGCCAGCGGGAGCGCTACCGCCTGGAACCCCAACGCGGATAGCTGGGTCTACGCGTTGTCCGTGAGCGGAAGCACGATCTACGCGGGCGGCGGCTTCACCACGATCGGGGGCAAGCACGGAATCACCTCGCCGCTCTCGACGCGACGACCGGCAACGCGACGGCGTGGAATCCGGACCCGGATGGTGACGTCTACACGCTGGCGATCAGCGGCACTCTCATGTACGTCGGCGGTGGCTTTGCCAACATCGGCACTCGGCAGCTCGATGACGTCGCGGCCGTGAGCCTGTCGACCGGCAAGGCCACCACATGGAATCCAGGTCCGGACGACGCGGTTGATGGGCTTCTGGTCAGTGGGCCCACCGTGTACGCGCTTGGCGCTTTCACCACCATCGGCGGCCAGGCACGCAACGGACTAGCCGCCTTGAGCACGTCCACCGGGAACGCGACGAGCTGGAATCCAAATCCCAACGGCGCCACCAGTGCCTTCGCGCTGAGCGGCACCACGATCTACGTGGGAGGGGGCTTCACCAGCATCGCCGGCGGACAGGATCGCCACTTCATCGCGGCGCTCGACGCGACCACCGGGACGGCGACGGCGTGGAACCCGGACGCCGATGGGGCGGTGTCCGCCCTGGCGGTGAGCGGTAGCACGGTCTACGCGAGCGGATCCTTCACCGCCATCGGCGGCCAGAGCCGCAGCCATCTGGCCGCGCTGAGCGCCACGACGGGCGCGGCCTCGGCGTGGGATCCGAACGCCGACACCGACGTGCTCGCCTTGGCGGTCGGCGCCGGGACGGTCTACGCCGGCGGCGGCTTCACGAGCATCGGGGGCGCGTCCCGCCATTTCCTGGCCGCGCTCGACGCCTCGACCGGAAGCGCGACGGCCTGGGATCCGAGCCCGAACGGCAGCGTCAGTGCGCTAGCCCGCGACGGCGCCACCGTATACGTCGGCGGACAGTTCCTCACCGTCGGTGGGATCACGCGGACCGGAGTGGCCGCGGTGGACGCCGCCACGGGCGCGCCGACTGCGTGGAACCCCGGCTGCAACGGCTTCATCGAGGCAATCGCTCTCGTCCCCGGCACCATCTACCTGGCCGGGGATTTCACTGCGTTCTTCGGACAGCCACGACCCTACGTCGCGGCCGTGAACGCGGTCACGGCGTCGCCGACTCTCTTTGCTCCGAACCCCAACGCCAAAGTCCGTGCGCTCGCCTTGAACGGCGGCATGCTCTATTTCGGCGGCGACTTCACCGCGGTGGGCGGGCAGACGCGGAACGGGATCGCGGCGGTGAACGCGACCAATGGGACCATCGCGAACTGGAATCCGGACGCCATCGCCGTCTTCGCGCTCGCGACGAGCGGGAGCACCGTCTATGCGGGAGGCCCTTTCCTCAGCGTTTGCAGCCAGCCGCAGTCGTTCTTCACCGGCATCCAGACCTCTTCGTTCGTGGATGTGCCGCTGGGGCTGCCCCGCTCGTCGCTCGAGCTCCGGATCCAGCTCCAATCCCGCGCACGCGCGGACCCGAGTCCACTTCGCCCTGCCCAAGGCTTCGCTCGTGAGCATCGAGGTCCTCGATCTCCAGGGGCGACGAATGGCCTCCGTGCTCGATCATTCCTCGCGATTCGCGGGCGAGCAGCACGTCGACTTGCGCACGGAAGGGTGGCGCGCGGGTCTCTATCTCTGCCGGATCGAGGCCGGCGACGCCGTGGCAATCCGTAAGGTACTGGTCGTGCCCTAGTCTCGGGGATACGTCGTATCGTTAGCCGATCACGGGACCACGGCGATGCGCCTGGTGAGCGACTCCTGGTCATCGCGCAGCCTGAGCCAGTAGATCCCTGCCGCCGTCGCGCGCGGAACTCTCCAGCGCGCGACCTGCTCCATCCCGGCGCCGACGCCGTGAGCCAACTCCGCGGAGGCGCCGTCCGCTCGCGTCGAGCAGCTCGAGACGCCACGCGCGCCCCGCGGTCACGGTGAAGCGCGCCTCGATCACGTCGCGCGCCGGGTTCGGCCGCACCGCGAGCGCGACTCCGCTCCCGGGCGCCGGCACGGAAGCGGTCTGCTTCAGGAACCACGGGCGCGTCGTCGCGTCGTGGTGGAAGAACGCGAGCAGGCTGTCGGCGACCTTCTCGCGTGCGCCGGTGGCGGGATGCGTGCCGTCGCTCTGAATCCGCCGCACGACCAGGTAACAGGCCATCGCTGCGCGGCGTGAGTCCGTCTGCCCAGAGATAGGGCCCCCACGATAGCCACGATGCCATCACGGGACCCCGGGTGCCGTCGTACTCGAGGCTGTCCACTCCCGCGATCTGGGCGTCGATCAGCCACTTCACCGCGAAGCCGGACTCGTACGCGTAGGGCTCGGGATTGAGCGTCGAGCTCGCGTAGCCGGCGTAGATCCGGCTCGTGAAGTAGAGCAGCTTCACGTTGGGAAGCTTCGCGTGAATGAGGTTTCACGATGCGGCCGAGATCGTTGGTCAGGCTCTCGGCGGACGCGGGGAACGGCTCGGTCGGATTGCGGCGCGCCTCCTGAGCCACACCACCTGGGCCTGGAGCGGCGACGAGCCGTTGGCGCGAAGACGGCTCGCCACGAACTCCCAGTAGGGCGCGGTGGACAGGCGGATGTCCTGCGTGGCCTGACCGCCTTCGGCGCAGTCGATCACCTGACGCGCGCGCTCTTCGCAGGATCTGCGTTCGCGATCGGCACGAACGTTGAGAACTCGAGCGTCGCGTTGCTCATCCCGATCGAGATCAGGACGATGCGTCCGCCGGGATTCGGGACCCCCAGGGTGTCGAGCAGGCCGAGAGCGCTGGCGATCGCGATGCCGGCGGCATCGTGCCCGGCGGGACGCGCGTTGGACCCGTTGCCGTAGAGCCCGCCGGGGAATCCCTGGTAGAGGCCAGCACCCAGATCGATCAACGGGACGAGCCCGGTCGAGGTGCCGTTGCAGTTCGACGCGCGTGCGGATGAGCCGCCCAGGGCGGTCAATGCGATCGTCGCCGTCAACGCTGCCAAGCTTCTCATGAGGCACCTTCGACCCGTGGGCGAACAATGATGCTCCGCGGTTCACCCCTTACAAGCGGAACGAGATGGGATCGGGACTCAAGCCGTTGCGGCCCAAAGCAGGCGATACGGCCCGGCTCTTGCTCGATCAAGCTCAACGTGGTCCTGTCGACGCTCATCCTGTCTGGCGCGCTCATGGCGGCGTCGCCTGATTCCACCTCGCAACCCCTCACGGTGGAGGACGATTCATTGCAGACGGTGACGCCGTCCACGCCGGCCCCGGAGCCGCCGCCGCGTCGCCATCGCAGCATTCCATCGCGGACGGGCCACGCCGTGGTCAACTTCGGATCCGACACCTGGTACGTGGTGTCGTCGCCCGCGCGGCTCAATCGCTATTCCGCGGTGCAGGCCGGTCTCGTGCTCGGCGCGACCGCTGTGCTCTACAAGTACGACCAGGACATCTGGAACGCAGCGCAGCGCAACGCGGACGATCCCAACTTCCAGACGGTCGAGAACGTCGGAGGCGCCGTCGAGCCGCTTCGGGTTCATGCCCCACGCGTTCATGGTGGAAGGCGCGACCTGGCTCGTCGGCGAGGCGACCGGCATCGAGCCGCTACGCGTGGTCCCGGTGCAGCTCGCCGAGTCGCACCTGATCGCCGGCGGCATTCGCAACGTCCTCAAGCTGGCGGTGGGGCGGAAGCACCCGTTCGACGGCGAGGGTTCACGCGCGTTCGGCGCCGGCGGCTCGTTCCCTCGGGGCACACCTCGGTCGCGTTCGAGATCGCCACCATCGTTTCCATGCATGCGCACTCGGCCCCGGTCACGGTGGTGCTCTATCTCGCTCGGCCACCGCGGTCGCGGTGCAGCGCGTGCAGACCGGCGCTCACTGGTCCTCGGATCGTGCTGCTGCCGGCGGTGACCGGACCGCGATCGCCGCGACCGTGGTGCGTCGCAACGAGGACCGCGAGGGCATGACTCGCGCTGGAGACCGAGGTGGGCTTCGTGCCCGGCGGCACGACCCTCGCCCTCAAGCGCAGATTCTGAGGGTGGCCAAGGTGGCCGGTTCCACCCTTGCCTAGTCCGAACCCATCGGGCACCCTGACACATCCAAAACGGCCCCAACCGGAGGAATCAGCGATGCGCGCCATGTGGAGTCTCGCCCTGACCCTGACTTCGCCTCCACGACCGCTTACGCCATGGGCTCTAAGCCGGAGCCTTTCCACGCCGTCGACCCCTTCGGGCATGTCCTCGGGGATGCCCGCGGACGAATCCGGTCCGCGGCTGGAAGCCGAACGCTCGTACGCCGACGGCTACGACCAGGTCACCAAGGCGAAGAAGGATCTCGACGCCGGCAAGACCAAGAACGCCGAGAAGAATTCAAGAAGGCGCTCGATCGCGTGGAGCACGCGACGGAGCTCGATCCCAACTACCACGAAGCGTGGAACATGGTCGGCTACCGCTCGCGCAAGCTCGGCGACTACCCCAAGGCGTTCAGCGCTTACGAGAAGGCCTTGTCGATCAAGCCCGATTACGCGCCCGCGCACGAGTATCTGGGCGAGGCGTATCTCGAGCAGAACGATCCGGGCAAGGCGCGCGGAACAGCTCGCGATGCTCGAGCGGCTGAGCGCGGCCGACGAGACCACCGCGCTGCGTGCGGCGATCGACGCCTACGACAAGGCGCATCCAGAGACGAAGCAGGCTCCGGCGCAGTCTCCCCAGAGCACGCCCGCGGCACCCGACACGGCGACCAAGTCCGGTCTCTAGAGGTTCACGGCGGGTCGCGGTTGCTCGCCTACGTCTTCTGGCACTGGAGGCGCGCCGACGTGGAAAGCGCCTCCTACGTCGAGCGGCTGATCGCGTTCCACGAGGCGCTCGACACGCCGCCCCACCGGGGTTCCGCGCTTCCGCGACGTTCCGCGCCGGACGCGCGCCTGGGTCTCGAGCGACGAGTCGTTCGAGGACTGGTACGTCACCGACGGCTCGGCCTCGCTCGATCCGCTCAACGACGCTTCGGTGTCGGGGAATGCCGCGCACCGCACGATGCCGCCGCGCGCTCCCGCGGCCGGCGGCACGGCTGGGCTCTATCGACTGCGTCTCGGCTCCGCGGACGTGGCCCGCGCGCGGGAGGGGCGCTGGTTCGCCAAGCCGGCCGGCATGACCTACTCGGACTTCTACGCCCGCCTCGATCCGCTCGCCGGCAGGCCTGGACACGGCCTGTGGGGGCGTCAGATGACCCTGGGACCAACGCCCGAGTTCTGCCTGATGAGCCCGGAGCCAACGGCGCTTCCGGAAGGGCTCGACGCCGTAGCCCGACCCCTCGACCCCTGTGGCCCAAGGATTCCTGAAAGTCTCGAATCCGGATTACTTGACTACGTCATCTAATATGGCGTCATGAAGACAACGGCATCGAAGTCCAGTCGGATCCAGCGGGAGATCCAGCAGCGGCGGCCGTTCAGGAGTCGGCGGCAGGAAGCCAGCATCGCCCTTGTTGAGGACCGCGGACGTCGTGAAGCGGCGCATGGCCAAGGTGATCGAGCCCGCCGGCGTCACGCTCCAGCAGTACAACGTGCTCCGTATCCTTCGAGGCGCGGGGATGGCGGGATCGCGACGCTCGAGATCGCGCGGCGCATGATCGAGGAGACGCCGGGCATCACCAGGCTTCTCGATCGGCTCGAGACCAAGCGTATGGTGCGGCGCGAAGCGCTGTCCCAGCGACCGGCGCCAGGTGCTGTGCTGGATCACGGTCGCTGGTACGCAGCTGCTCGGCGGACTCGACGAGGACGTCGATCGCGCCGACGTCGAGGTGCTGCACATGCTGGGCGCCGAGGAGGTCGGAAGGCTGATCGACCTCCTGGATTCGATCCGCGGCGAGATGAGGGCGCATCTTTTGGCCGTAATAGTTGATTAGTCAATGGTTGATTGAGTACTCAAAGGAGGTCGTTCCATGAAGTCACTTCCTGCTGTTCCTGAATGCCGGTCTAGCGTCGGCCGTCGCGCACGATCGCGCGACCGCGGTGGAGGCTCTACGGGGTGGACAAGGGATCACCGCAGGTCACCTTCCAGGTGCGGCACATGCTGAGCCGGACCCGCGGACGCTTCACCGACTTCGACGGCACGATCCGGTTCGATGCCGAGCATCCTGAATCGTCGTCGGTCGAGTTCGCGCGCGCGCCGCGAGCATCGACACCGACAACGCGCAGCGCGACGAGCACCTTCGCAGCGGAGACTTCTTCCACGCGGAACGCCATCCGGAGGTGGTCTTCCGTAGCGATGGAGTGAAGCGGCTCGCCAGGGACCGTTACGAGGTCGCGGGAACGCTGTCGCTGCGCGGTGTGGAGAAGCGACTCGTCCTGCCAGTCACCTTCCTCGGAACTGCCAAGGATCCGTGGGGAACCTGCGGGCCGGATTTGCTCACCGAGGCCGTGCTGAATCGCAAGGATTTCGGCATGCTGTGGAACGCGGCGCTCGACAACGGCGGCTTCATCCCGGGCGACGACGTCACGGTGACGATCGAGCTCGAGACGGTGCGCCAGGCCGAACCGAGCTGAGGTCCGTGGACTGCGCTCGTAAAGCCACGGTCAATGCGCGTCGCGGCTTCGGGCGCGCCGCGACTTGGCATCCAACCCACATCGGAACGGGCCGCCGAAATGTACTGTTTCGATTGCTCCCATGACGACGGGCCGGCCGCCAGGCGCCGGCTCGGAGGCCCACGAAGGAACCTCCATCATGAAGCTCGCATCGTCTACTCGCGGCGAACCTGCTCGCCCTCTTCCTGTTCGCCTCGGTGGCCACGGCCGAGACCATGGCGTTCGGATCGATCCGAATCACTCGCGCGTCGGGTTCACGATCCGGCATTTCTTTCACTCGGGTCAGCGGCAACTTCAGAGAGTTCTCGGGTCGGATCCTCTACGACGACAAGCAGCCGGAGAACTCGCAGGTCAACGTCGAGATCAGAGACCGCGAGCATCTTCACCAACAACGATCGCCGCGACAACGATCTCCGTAGTGCGCATTTCTTCAGCGCCGATAGCTTCCCGGTCATCACCTTCAAGAGCACCAAGGTGACGCGTGGAGAGGGCGACAAGCTCAAGATCGAGGGCAACCTCGACATGCACGGCGTCCAGCAAGCCGGTGACGCTCGACGCCAGCTTCCTGGGCAGCGGCGCGACCGGCATGGGCGGTGGTCCAGGCATGGGCGTGCGCGCCGGCTGGAGCGCGAGCACCACGATCGATCGCAAGCAATGGGGCATCCTCTGGAACCAGACGCTCGATCAGGGCGGCACCATGCTGGGTGACGACGTGCAGCTCCAGCTCGACGTCGAAGCCGCGAAGGAGTCGCCCGAGGGCGCCAAATCCCCGGCGGCGGCCAAGAAGTAGACCTGCGGGGACACGGCCTCCGCGGGGCGATTTCGAGGCCGTACGGTGCCGCCCCCTGATCGCTGGTGCCGGCGCGGGGAGGCGCGGTAGGCTCGCGGCTCGCTTGCATCCAGGATCCCTGCACGAAGCCGCGAGCACGAGGCTCCAGAGTGGAATCTGAGAAGACCGGCAAGGAAGTCCAGGAGATCCTGCAGAAGCCGATCAGCCAGCTCGGCTCAAGCTCGAAGGCTCCCCGGTCGAGCGTTGCGTGCACCAGCTCTATCGCGAGCTCGACCGCAAGGGTCTCAAGCGCTTCCGCCCGGTGTGCTACCTCACCGACGAGTGGGGATGTCCCAGCGGTCAGCCGGTGATCGGCATTCCCTTCTATCTCGCCGATCCCAAGCTCGCGAAGCTCGAGCGCGCCATGAACGACCTCGAGGACGAGCGCGAGATCATGATGTACCTGCGCCACGAGGCCGGGCACGCATTCAACTACGCCTACCGCCTCTACATCACGCCTCGAATGGCGGCGCCTGTTCGGCCCTACAATCGGCGCTACCGCGACCGCTACTGGCCGATTCCGTTCAGCCGCAAGTTCGTGCGGCACATCGCCGGTTGGTACGCGCAGAAGCATCCCGACGAGGACTTCGCCGAGACCTTCGCCGTGTGGCTCACTCCGGCGTCCAAGTGGCGGGTCCGATACAAGAGATGGCCGGCGCTGCGCAAGCTGCGTTATGTTGATGCGGTCGTGCGTCGCCTGCGCGAACAGGAGCCGGTGGTTTCCACGGGGACTTCGACCTCACGGTCGAGGACATGAAGGTGACGGTGGAGGAGTTCTACCGCCGCCTGTCGCGACAGAACGGCACGGCGCTCAACGTGGCGCTCGAGACCGATCTGGCCGATCTGTTCCTCGAGCGCGGAAGGCGGCGCAAGGGCATCCGGCCCGCCGCGGAGATGATCGAGGAGCACCGCAAGACGCTGACGGACAAGATCACGTACTGGACCGGCGTGGCGCGGCCGACGGTGAAGGCGCTGGTGGAGCGGATCATCCGCACCTGCCGCGAGCACGAGCTGTACGCCGAGGTCGGCCGCGAGCCGGCGCATCTGGTCGAGCTGACCGCGTACGGCACGACGCTCGCGATGAATTATCTGACGCGCGGACGGTTCGTGCACGGAGAGGGAAAGAAGCAGTCCCACGGAATGGGAGCCAGGGAGAACGGAAGGCCGAACGCCGCAGGGTGATCGACCTGGCCGGGCTGCCGAGGAAAGGCGAGGATCGCCATGGCCAAGCTGCGCATCGGTGTGCTCTACGACTACTGGTGGGACGAGGACGAGGAGCGCGTCGAGGGTGAGCGCCCCAAGAAGAAGTCGCCGGACGAGGACATCCAGGCCGTCTACGAGGCCTTGAAGAAGACGGGGCACAGCCCCGTCTACGTCCGCGTCGACGGCACGCGCGAGAGCCTGATCGAGCTGGCGCGCTCGCAGACCGACCTGCTGTTCAATCTCACCGAGTCGTTCGCGGGCGACGATGGCCAGGACACCAACATCGCCGGATACCTCGAGCTGCTGGGTCGCCGCTTCACCGGCGCCGGCTCGAGCGGACTCTATCTGGCGCAGGACAAGAATCTGGCGAAGAAGATCTTCACCTTCCACGGCATCCACACGCCCTACTTCAGCACGGTCTATCGCGGCCGCACCGAGCACTCGCACGATATCCAGTTCCCGGTGATCGTGAAGCCGGCACGCGAGGACGGCTCGATCGGCATCCAGTTCGGCGCCGTGTGCAACTCGATCAAGGAGCTGATGGAGCGCATCGACTACATCCACGCCGAGTTCGACAGCCCGGCGCTGATCGAGGAGTACATCGCGGGTCGCGAGCTCTACGTCGGAGTGCTCGGCAACGACAAGCCGGAAGCGCTGCCGGTGGTGGAGCTGGACCTGTCGAAGCTGCCGGAAGGCATCGCCCAAGATCGCCGGCTCCGAAGTGAAATGGGAGGAGGATACGCAGGCGTACAAGACGACCAAGCCGTTCTTCCCCGACGATCTCTCCGAGGAGACGACCAAGAAGCTCCACGAGACCGCGATCCAGGCGTTCGCGGCGCTGCAGCTGCGCGACTATGGCCGCATCGACTTCCGTCTCGACCCGGCGGGCACGGTGCACGTGCTCGAGGTCAACCCCAATCCCTACCTGTCGCCGACCGCGGAGTTCTCGATGGCGGCGAAGAAGTCGGGCCGCAGCTACAACGAGCTGATCGCGGAGATCGCGGACCTCGCCATGGCGCGGTACGCGGCGAGCTGATCGAGCGGAGCCCGAGGGCATGCGCGTGGTCGAGGCCGCCGCGCTCACGCTCGAGCCCCAGACCGTCGCTCACGCCGAGGAGATGTTTCGCCTGCTGAGTGACCCGGCGATCTACGAGCACGAGAACGAGCCTCCTCCCTCGCTCGAATGGCTGCGCACGCGCTTCGCGAGGCTCGAGTCGCGCCAGTCTCCCGACGGTCGCGAGCGGTGGCTCAACTGGGTGATCCGGCTCCCGACGTCCGAGCTCATCGGTTACGTGCAGGCCACGGTCGATGCGCGGCACCGGGCGCTCATCGCCTACGTCCTCGCGAGCGCGTGGTGGGGCCGCGGACTGGCGCGCCAGGCGGTGGAAGCCTTGATCGGCGAGCTGGTGGCGCGTCACGACGTCCGGAGTCTCTCGGCGGTGCTCAAACGAGAGAACCACCGCTCGCTGCGTCTGCTCGAGCGCCTCGGCTTTTCTCCGGCGTCGGTCGAGGAGATCGCGGCGGCACGGATCGAGGCGGACGAGCTGCTGATGATCCGGGCGGCTATTCCAAGTGGAGGAGCTTGAGCGACGCTTGCCCACCGGGCGCCTCGAGCCGGCACCAGTACACGCCAGTCGCGAGCGATGGTGCGGTGAGATCGATCGTGTGCCAGCCCGTGGTCAGCAGTCGCGATGGCGTGGAAACGACGCGACGTCCGGATGGATCGTACAAGGCCAGGCTCACTGAGCCGGGCTTCGGCAGGTAGAAGCGCGCGCGAGCGGAACCACGGAAGGGATTGGGTGAGACAGAGAGCGCGAGCCTCCCGCGCGGGACCAGCGACTCACCCACGGCGACCGGAACTGGATCCATCACCGCGACGTGAGCCTGCGGCTGGTTGGAGATTGTGGTGAAGTCGCCGCATGCGACCAGCCCCGAGGAGGTGGGTTGGATGTCGCTCACCATTGCGTTGGCGCCCGGGTTCCAGGGCAGCACCAGCCCTCCCACGTCGATGGATGCAACGTTGGATCTGGGGCTGCCACCGACCGCCGTGAACGCACCGCCCACGTACACCACGTTCGCGTCGACCGTGAGGCAGGAGACGGGAGCATCGGCCCCGGGGTTCCACGCCAACGGCTGACCCGAGGCCGCGTCGACGGCACGCGAGGTAGCTGCGGGGGCTGGCCGCCGACGTTGGCGAAATCTTCCCCGAGATAGACCTGGTTGCTCCCGACGGCGATCGCATCCACGAGCCAATCGGCTTGGGGATTCCACGGCAGAACCGCCGCGGTCTGCTCATCGACCGCCGCGACGCTGGATCGGCTCAATCCACCCGCGGAGCTGAACAATCCGCCGATGTAGAGCGTGCCGCCGCTGCTGGCGAGCGCGTACACGTCACCTCCCATGGCGACGTTCCAGGGCAGGCACGCCCCGCTCACCGGATCGAGGGCCGCGAGGGCGTATCGAGCCTGCCCGCCCACCTGGTTGAAGCGTCCTCCCAGGTAGACGGCGTTTGGCGTCGTGATCAGCGCGTTCAGTCGGACCTGATGGACCGAGAGAGCCTGCGGCACGTCGAGACTGCGCACGCCGCCGGCGTCGAATGCGGTGGCGGCGCCCGTCAGTGCGTCGACCGCCCCCACGCGCTCGCGCGCCTGGCCCGCGAGGGTGTGGAAGGTGCCGCATGCATAGATCGTGTTCCCCAGCGACGTCAGCGCGGTCACGCTGCCATCCGCTCCCGGATTCCAGGAAGTGACGCGGCCGGTCGCCAGGTCGAGCGCGGCCACATTGGCTCTCGACTCGGACGCCAGACTGGTGAACGAACCTCCCACCAATACGCTGCCTCCATCCGACGCGACGGCGTTGACCGCACCGCTCGGCTTGGGATTCCAGTCGGTCACCTGCCCGGCGGCCGCATCCAGGGCGGCGAGGCCGCGCCGGCTCTGCCCTCCCATGAGCGTGAAGTTCCCGCCGACGTAGACAACGTCCTTGGTCACGGCGATCGAGTACACGCTAGGCGGCACCTCAGTCATCTGCGGTCCCCACGTCATCGTGGCTCCGGTTGTTTCGTCGATCGCGGCGACCCCGGCCGCGACGCGGGACCCATGTTGGTGAAATCGCCGCCGGCGTAGATCAGTCCCGGCCCGCGGCGAGCGCGTAGACCCGGCCGGACGCTCAGGGGTTCCAGTTGGTGAGACTCCCGTCCTGGAGCGAGAATGCCGCGATGAAAGAGCGGTCCTCGATGCCGATCATTTTGAAAGATCCGCCCACGTAGAGAACGCCATCCCTTGCGATCATGGCCTGGACCCAGTCGCTCACCTGGGGATCCCACTCATCGCAGACTCCGGTGCCTCGATCCAGCGCGGCCAGGTATTTCCGCGACTTCCCTCCGATGCCGGTGAAGGTGCCGCCTGCGTACACCAGCGTTGGGGTCACGGCCAGCGCGTCGACCAGGTCGTTGGCACCCGGATCCCACGCCGTCGGCGTGTTCACCCCTTCGTTCAGACAGGCGACGTGATTGCGCGTCACACCTCCGATGGTGGTGAAGACTCCGCCCACGTAGATCTGACCGCCCTCGCGTGCGATGGCGCGCACACGACCATCCGGCTCGGCGCCCAGCTGGCGAGGAGTGATCCGAGAGCACGTGCGCAAGATTCCGGCGCGGCACACCGTTCACGGCGGTGAGATGGCCGCCGATGTACCAGCCACCGCTGTCATCGGGCACCACGACGTTCACCTCTCCCGCAACCCGAGGCGAGCCCGAGACGACGGACCGCTCGCCGGATCGACGATCGCGCCGCTTCCGGTCGGGGGCCCACCCAGGTGAACCATCCGCCCAGATAGAGGATCCCGCCGACCTCGGTGGTGGTGTACACCGAACCGTCCGTCACGTAGAGATCCGTGCGCACCGACTGGGCCGACGACATCGTGGCGCTGAAGAGAAGGATTGCGACAGAGCCTGGCGCGAAATGCAGCAACGCGCGCATAGAGACCTCCGAGCCGAGGCAGCGCTGCGATCCAAGACGGCCGCGAGCGGATGTCGAGCGTGCGCCCGGAAGGAGAAGGCTCCCACCGGTCGACTGGGCGGGCAATCGGAATCGGTGACGGGGAGCGTGCCGAGGGGAATGCGGCTATATGCATGGAGTCGCAATGAGCGGCGCCCGCGATCTCTACGCCAGCCGGTGCTCCTCGCCGCGCGACACCACCACCGCTGCCGCCAGATCGCCCGTGACATTGAGCGTGGTGCGGCACATGTCGAGGAATCGATCCACGCCCAGGATCATGCCGATCCCCTCGGCCGGGACCCCCACCATGCCGAGGATCATCACCACCACCGGGATCGACCCGGCCGGGACGCCCGCGGTGCCGATGCCGCCGAGCACGCAGATGAACGCCACGGTGATCTGCTGGGCGATCGTCAGGTGCACGCCGTAGAACTGGGCGAGGAACAGCACGGTCACGCCTTCGAACAGCGCGGTGCCGTTCTGGTTGGCCGTGGAGCCGAGCGTGAGCACGAAGCGGCTGACGTGCGAGGGCAGATGGAGATTCTCCTCGGCCACCAGCAGCGCGGTCGGGAGCGTCGCGTTGCTCGACGCGGTGGAGAACGCGGTGATCATCGCCGGGCGCACCGCACTGAAGAAGCGCAGCGGGCTCATGCCGTCCGAGCCACGCCACCGAGAGCGAATACACGACGAACTGGTGCACCGCGAGCGCGCCGACCACCACCAGCACGTACACGCCGAGCTGCCGCAGCACGTCGAGCCCCAGCCGCGCGGTCAGCGTGAACAGGAGGCACGCGACGCAGACCGGCGCCGCCTGCAGCACCAGACCGAGCAGGCGCATCGTCACGTCGTAGAGACCCTCGAGCATCTCCTCGAGGCGGCGCGCCGGCTCGGTGCGCGTCATCGAGAGCCCCACGCCGAGCAGGAGCGCGAACACCATCACCGCCAGCATGTCGCCGTCGGCCATGGCGCGGACCGGATTGTTGGGGACGAGCCCGACCAGGAAGTCCACGCCCGTGGCTCCGGCCGCGGGCGCAGGCGGCGGCGCGGCCGAGGCCTGGGCGCTGAGCCGCGCGCGCAGCTCGGGCGACAACCCCGCGCCGGGCTTGAACACGTTGACGAACGTCACACCGATCAGCACCGCCACGGTCGAGACCACCACCGTGTAGGCGAGCGTCTTGAGACCGATGCGTCCCAGGTGTCGCAGGTCTCCGAGCCCGGCCACGCCCATCGCCAGCGCCGAGAGGATGAGCGGGATCACCAGCACGAACAGGAGTCGCAGGAAGATCTTCCCGATCGGCTCCGTGACGTAGCGCACGAAGCCCGCGAGCGCGGGCGCGTCGGCGAAGAAGAAATGCGCGGCCGAGCCGAGGACGAGCCCGACCAGGAGCCCCAACAGCATCCGCGCGGCCAAGCCGTGGCGCATGGGCGGGCAGTATGGCCGGCGGCACTCGCAAGTCAAAGACGATTGCGTGTGCGAAGCGCGCTTGGAGCCCGCGCGCCGATGCGGCACACTGGTGCTCCATCTATTCTGGAGGTGACCGATGCCGTCCGAACCGAAGCGCCGCGCGCTGGTGCTGGTGGAGCAGGCCTACGAGGATCTCGAGCTCTGGTATCCCAAGATCCGGCTGGAGGAGGCGGGCGTCGAGGTGGTGGTCGCCGGGCCGGAGCTCAGCGTCTTTGCCGGCAAGCACGGCTATCCGTGCAAGCCGGATCGCACCTTCGATCAGGTGCGCGCCAGGGACTTCGACGCTCTGGTCATTCCCGGCGGCTGGGCGCCGGATCGCCTACGCCGCTCGTCGGCGGTGCTGGATCTGGTGCGCGAGTTCGACCGCGCCGAGAAGCCGATCGCGATGATCTGCCATGCGGGATGGGTGCCGATCAGCGCCCGGATCCTGCGCGGCCGTCGCGTCACCGGCGTGTCGGCGATCAAGGACGATCTCGAGAACGCCGGAGCCACCTTCCTCGATCAACCGGTGGTGATCGATGGGCATCTGATCTCGAGTCGCACGCCCGCGGACCTGCCCGACTTCTGCCGCGCCCTGATCGCGGCGCTGGCGGTGAAGGTACAGGTCTGACTCTCATGCAGGCTGCTTTCCGGAGGTCGTCATGAATCCCGCCGCCACTCGCATGGCTCCGGTCGACGCCGGCGCGCTGTCGACCTATAGCCCCACGACCTACGTCGACTTCTCCAAGCCGGAGCACCAGGCCGCGTTCGAGAAGGCGCTCGCCGAAGCTGCGCGCCTCCTCGGACAGACGCATCCGCTTGTGATCGGCGGCGAGCGGCTCGAAGGGGAGAAGACGTTCGACACGCGCAACCCGGCGCGGCCTTCCGAAGCTGCTGGCGCGCTTCCAGAGCGCCTCGAAAGACCAGGCGACGCGCGCCATCGAGACCGCGCATCGCGCGTTCGCGACCTGGTCGAAGACCCCGGCGGCCGAGCGTGCCGCGTACCTCATCGAGGCGGCGCGGCGCATGCGCGAGCGGCGTCACCACTTCTCGGCGTGGATGGTGCTCGAGGTCGGCAAGAGCTGGCCCGAAGCCGACGCCGACACGGCGGAAGCCATCGACTTCATGGAGTTCTACGCGCGCGAGATGCTGCGCTACGACGCGCCGCATCCCATCACCCAGCTACCGGGCGAGCGCGACACCATGATCTATGTCCCGCTCGGCGTGGGCGCGGTGATCCCTCCGTGGAACTTCCCACTCGCGATCTGCGTGGGCATGACCACCGCCGCGGTCGTCACCGGCAACACCGTGGTCTTGAAGCCCGCGAGCGAGTCCCCGGGAATCGCGTGGCAGTTCTTCCAGCTCATGGAAGAGGTAGGGCTCCCGGCGGGCGTGATCAACTTTCTCACCGGCAGCGGCGGCGTGATCGGCGACACGCTGGTGCGCCATCCCAGGACCCGCTTCGTCTCGTTCACGGGCTCCAAGGAAGTGGGGATCGGCATCAATCGGCTGGCCGCGGAGGTGCAGCCCGGCCAGATCTGGCTCAAGCGCGTGGTGGCCGAGATGGGCGGCAAGGACGCGATCATCGTGGACGAGGAGGCGGATCTCGAGGCCGCGGCGCAGGGCGTGGCGGCGTCCGCTTTCGGCTTCCAGGGGCAGAAGTGCTCGGCGTGCTCGCGCGCCATCGTGAGCACGAAGATCTACGACGCCGTTCCTCGAGAAGCTCAAGGCCCACGTCGAGAAGATCGCCATGGGCGATCCCGAGAAGCCGGGCGTCACGCTCGGGCCGGTGGTGAGCGAATCCGCGCATCGACAAGATCCTCGAGTACATCGAGGTCGGCAAGCAGGAGGGCCGCGTGATCGCCGGCGGCGGCGCCGGTCCGGGGCCCGGCTATTTCATCCAGCCCACCGTGATCGCCGACGTGAAGCCCACCGCCCGCATCGCGCAGGAGGAGATCTTCGGCCCGGTGCTGGCCGTGATCCCGGTGTCGAGCTACGACGAGGCGCTCGCGGCCGCCAACGGCACCGAGTACGGGCTCACCGGAGCGGTGTACACGAAGAACCCGGACAAGATCGAGCGCGCCAAGCGCGAGTTCTTCGTGGGCAACCTCTACATCAACCGCAAGTGCACCGGCGCGATCGTCGGCGCGCATCCGTTCGGCGGCTTCAACATGAGCGGCACCGACTCCAAGGCCGGCGGGCGCGACTACCTGCTGCTGTTCCTGCAGGCCAAGAGCGTGGCAGAGAAGGTCAGCTAGCGGGTCGCGGGTAGGCTTCCTCCGCCGCCTCATTTCACGCCCGGCGCCACGCTCGGCACGGCACGTGCTCTTTGATCGCCGCCGCCGCCGCTGCGCGCGCTGCCGAGCAGCGCCCGGGTCACGAGCGGCGGGGCCAGCGGACGAACGGCGGGATCGCCCGATTCTCTGAACCCATTCTGGGTGCGCGCGTCAGCGCGTTGCGGAGGAACCGATGCCCGCCAAATCCGTCCAATTTCGCCGCGCGCGGTGTCCTATGCCGTGCTCGTGGCGCTGCTTGGCGCCCTGTCCGTGACGTTGTCGCAATGCACGATGGTGGGCGAAAGGCTGACCGGCCCGACCCTCCAGCGTGTCACTCCGACCACCTGCGTCGGGCACTGCAAGGATCTCTACGACAATCTGTTCGCCCTCGAGCGTAAGCGCCACTTGGCGGAGATCGAGATCTGCGCGGTGCTCTCCGGGCCGGAGAGGCAGGAGTGCCTGGTCCGGGAGAATGTCCGCCATCAGGCGGCGACGGACCAGCTGACCCAAGGCAAGCTCGATTGCCTCCAGGCCTGTAGCCGGCCGAGGGCGGGGGTTGACGACTCCGGCTTTCACTGACGCCCCGTCATCCCGGACCGCCGCTTTGTCAGAGGAGTCGCCCATGCCGCCCGCCCGTATGCCGCCTCGTCCGGCGCTCGCCTCCGCGCTCGCGATCGTGGTCCTGCCGGTTCTCGCGAGCGCGCAGTTCACCAACGTCGCGACCGGATCGCTCGGCGCGCCGGCCAACGGCTAGCGGCGTGGCGTGGGGCGACTTCGACGGCGACGGTGACCTCGATCTCTACGTGACGCGTGACGGCGGGAACGCGCTGCTCCGCAACGACGGCCTCGATCGCTTCCGCGACGTCGCGGCCCCGCCGATCGACGGCGGCGGCAACGGCAGCGCCGCCCCGTGGGGCGACTTCGACAACGACGGTGACCTCGACCTCTACCTCGTCAATCTACCAGAGCCTCAACCATCTCTTCCGCAACGACGGCGCGGGCCTGTTCGCGGACGCCACCGCGGCCCCGGTCGACGTGACGGGTCCCGGCATGGGCGCCGCGTGGGTGGACGCCGACCGCGATGGCCTTCTCGACCTCTACCTGGTCCACTACGGCACGCCGAACAAGCTGTTCCGCAACGTCGGCGGCGGTGTGTTCGTGGACGCCACCACCGGCTCGCTGGCCGACGCCGGATGGGGATGCGCCGCGACCTGGGGGACTTCGACAACGATGGCGATCCGGACGTCTACATCACCAACGACGGGCCGAGCCGTCTGCTCCGCAATGACGGCGCCGGCGGCTTCGTCAACATCGCGTCGCCGGTGGTGGCTGGATCGGGGCCGCGCAGGGCGCCGCTTGGGGCGACGAGGACAACGACGGCGATCTCGATCTCTACGTGGCGAACTACGGCACCGCCAATCGCCTCCTGCGCAACGACGGCGGCGGCGTCTTCGCCAATGTCACGAGCGGCCCGCTCGGCGACATGGGCAACTCCACCGGCGTGGCGTGGGGCGACTACGACGACGACGGCGATCTCGACCTCTACGTCGCCAACTACGGCTCACCCAATCTGCTCCTGCGCAACGACGGTGGGGGAGTGTTCACCAACGTCGCCACGGGCGTGGTGGCGGACGACGGCAACGGCACCGGCGTGGCGTGGGGCGACTACGACAGCGACGGCGACCTGGATCTGGCCGTGGCCAACGATGGGCAGGGGATGCTGATCCTGCGCAACGATCTCGCAAGCGGCAGTCACTGGCTCGAAGTGAACCTGGTCGGGGTGATGTCCAACCGCTCGGCGATCGGCGCGCGCGTCACGGCCGTGACCGGCGGCATCCGCCGCATCCGCGAAGTCTCGGGGGCAGCGGGTACCTGTCGGAGGATGCTCTCGTCGTCCACTTCGGCCTGGGCGCCGCGGATCACGTCGACACGCTGATCGTGCGCTGGCCATCCGGCATCGTCGAGCGTCTCTTCGGCGTGAGCGCGAACCAGAGGCTCACGCTGATGGAGCAGGCCGGCGTCGCGGTCCCGGACGCCTCGCCCGACCCGGCGTTCCAGTGGCTCCCCGCGACTCCCAACCCCTTCCGCGAGTCGGTCGCTCTGCGCTTCGTCCTGCCTCGGCGAATGGCGGTGCGTCTCGAGGTCTTCGACCTGGCGGGACGCGTGGTCGCGATACTCGCGGACGGTCCGCTCGAAGCCGGAGATCACCTGGTGCGCTGGAACGGCCGAGAGGACCGCGCCGGGAACGCGCCGGCCGGCCTCTACTTCGCGCGCTTCGACGCGGCGGGAATCCACGAGCGGCACAAGCTGGTGCTCGCGCGCTAAACGCTGGCGCCCGCCCTGGACGGCCGTCTAGAATTATCCGCGCCCGATTGTGACATGCCGCGTCACGCCGGGAGCCTTCGCGCCGCCGGGCTCGCGAGACTCCCGACTCCAGGGAAACCCCATGAGAGCACTCGTCCGCTGCCTCACGGTCGCCGGCGCGCTCGCGCTGGCGCTCGCTTCCATCGCCTCGGCCCAGATGCCAGGCGAAGAGATGTCCACTCGCCTGATCAGCATAGGAATCGGGGGCGGCGTGAGCGTGCCGGTGAACGACGCCAAGGACGCCTTCAAGAACGGCGTCAGCGGCCAGGGCTTCGTGCGCTTGAACCTCAAGATGCTGCCGATCGCGCCGCGCGTGGAATTCAGCTTCAGCAAGTTCGATCTGGACGAGGTGAAGGTCGGCACACCCGGAACCCAGCAGATCCTGAGCGGGCTCGCCACGGCGCAGTTCTTCCTGATGCATGGGTCCGTGCGTCCCTACATCGTGGCCGGGATCGGCGCGTACAACACCAAGACCGAGACGGAAGGCATCAACGCCACGTCGACCTCGGCCACCGATTTCGGGATCAACGGCGGGGCCGGCCTGGTGGTGCGTCTCGGCCACCTGCTGAGCGCCTACGCCGAGGGTCGCGTCGACAACGTCTACACCAAGTCGGGCTTCATCGACTCCGACCAGATCCAGGTGGTCCCGGTCAACTTCGGCATCGTGTTCTGATCGCCCGGAGCCGCGGCGGGTGCTACGGAGTGCAGGCGACGGCGCCGCTTCGCCGACGAGCCTCCGCTCAGCATGGCGCGGTAGAGAATCCCCAGGTCGATTCCGTCGACGTCTCCGTCGAAGTCGAAGTCGGAGCGCGCGCGGTACTGGTGCGAGAAGAGGTCGCCGGCCGCGATCGAGATGTCGAGCCCATTGACCCCGCCCGCTCCGTCGGAGATCAAAGGCGCTCACGGTCAGCGGGGCGAAGGGGCCGGCCGGGTCGGACCCGCGGCCGTCGACCGTCACCTTGGCACACGGCCCGGCGTTGGTCGTGCCTCCGGTGCCTGCGCCGACGACGGTGAACCGCACCCTGCCTTGGATGTCGGTGACCGCCGAGACCCAGGGCCATCTGCAATCGAGATATAAGCCGTCGGCGACCACATCGGAGTAGATCTTCACGTCACCACAATGGGTGAAGTCGAGCGTGACCACCCCCACGTAGGGGTCGCCGATAAAGTAATCGACGACGGTGAAGGTCATGGTGCCGAGCGGGTCGGGTACGACACCGGTGTGTCCCACCAAAGTGATGCCACCGGGCTCGCCGACGATCTTCGGGTGGTTTCCCGCCTGGGCCACCGAGCCAAGGCCGAGGGCCAGCAACGACGACGCCGCGACGCCACAGGTGAGAGAGCGCACACACCCTCCTCGAGAAGACGCTACGGACCGCAGTTCGCGGCGCCGCTCGCCGACGAGCCTCCGCTCAGCATGGCGCGGTAGAGAATCCCCAGGTCGATTCCGTCGACGTCTCCGTCGAAGTCGAAGTCGGAGCGCGCGCGGTACTGGTGCGAGAACAGGTCGCCGGCCGCGATCGAGATGTCGAGCCCGTTCACGCCCCCAAGCCGTCCAGGTCGAAGGTGCTCACGCTCAATGATGGGAACAGCACTCCGTCCGCGTAGACCGCGGCGCACGCGGGCAGCGCTCGAGCGGCCGAGCCGTTGCCCGCGCCCACGATACGGAACGTGACGCGTCCATTCTGGTCGGTGGTGCCGCGAATCATCTTGTGGTCGCAGTCAGGAAGAAGCCTGGCTCCAGCGCGTCGGCCGAGAGGCGCACGTCGCTGCACGCGCTGAAGTCGATCGTCACGACCGCGCCGAACATCGGAGTGCCCGAAACGTGGCGGATCACGAACGTCTCCGACGCCGAGCGGGTCGGCGGTCGAGCCGGTGTGCCCCGCCAGGAGAGCCCGGGGGCTTGGTGCTGGTGGCGGCACCCGGCACGTCGGCGTGGGCGACAGCGGCGCCAAGCACCAGAAGCACTGGAAAGGGCGAGCGGTTTCAGTGGGATCCTCCGTCTCGTGGCCTGGGTGCGTGTGGTACCCCGGCGCCGGGTCGAAGTTCCTAGGGCGCGATTCGAGCCACGTGCGCGGCTAGGAATCGGTGGCGAGGAGACGCAGACCCAGCGCGATCATCCCGCACGAGATCAGCACCGGAGCCCACACCGGCTGATACCACCAGGGATGGGTGGGGAGGAGGAACAGGAGATCCATGTCGAAGAGACTCTGGGCCAGCCGACCAGGATGCGGAGCGCCACGTAGTAGCTGATGTCCCAGAGACCGAAGACCAACAGGAAGCCGCCGAGCCGGCCCGGCCAAGCGCCCGGCCGCGAGCCAGCCCACCGCGGCCAGCATGATCAGCGTGGCGGCCTCGCGCGACTGCTCGACCCGCAGGAGCAGATGGCTCTCCGCGAAACGACGCATCACTAGGGCGGTGTTCGGCAGCGAATCGCCGTGCGCGATCCCGAGGATGGCGCGCAGATAGACGACGACCACCGCCTCGAGCCAGCCCATCGCCACGGCGAAGAGCGCGAGCCACCTCACGCGGCTCGCCGTGCGGCTCACGGACGCCTCTTCCCGCGCTTCGTGCTCCCGGTCTTGCGCGCGGGTCTTCGTGGCCCGCGCGGTCGGTCGCACACCTTTCGGCTTCGCGGCCTTCGCTCTGGCGACCTTCGGTTTGGCGATCTTCGCCCTGGCGACCTGCGGCTTCGCGACCTTCGCCTGGACGACCTTGGGCTTCGCGGAGGGCGTCGCGGGTTTCCGGAGACTGGACGGCCACGGTGTGTCTTGCTCGCGAGCGCCGCGAGGAACGCGTCGGCCTCGAGCGTGTTGACCACGTCGTCCTTCTCGAGACCGGCGCGCCGCGCGGCGAACACGCCGTAGCGCACCGCATCCAGCTCGCTCACGCTGTGCGCGTCGGTGTCGATCACGAGCTTGACGCCGCGCTCCTGGCGCAGGCGGGCGTTCTGGCCGTTGAGATCGACTCGATGTGGCTGGGCATTGATCTCCATCCACGTGCCGTGCGCGGCCGCCGCGTCGAACACTGCCTCGAGATCGAGCTCGACCGGCTCGCGCCGACCGAGCATCCGCGCGGTCGGGTGACCCATGACGTGCACCGCGGGATGCGAGACCGCGCTGGATCACGCGCGCCGTCATCTCGGCGCGCGGCTGGCCGAGGCGCGAATGGAGCGAGGCGATCACCCAGTCGAGCATCCCGAGGCCCTCGTCGTCGAGATCGAGCTGCCCATCGCCCAGGATGTCGACCTCGAGTCCGTGCAGCACGCGAATCCCGGGCACCGCCCGCCGCACGGCCTCGATCTCCGACACCGAGCGACGCACCCGCTCCGTGTCGAAACCCTGCGCCATCGCCAGCGACTGGGAGTGCTCGGTCACGGCGCAGTAGCCGTAGCCGCGGTCGCGGACGGCGCGCACCATGGTCTCGAGCGTATCGCGCCCGTCGCTGCGGTCGCTGTGCATGTGGAGGTCCGCGCGCAGATCGGACAGCTCGATCAGGCGGGGCAACGCGCCGCGCCGCGCCCGGTCGATCTCATCGCGCGCCTCGCGCAGCTCGGGAGGGACCCATTCCAGCCCGAGCTTGCGATACACCTCTTCCTCGGTGCGGCCGGCGAGGATCACCTCGTGGTCGTCGGCGATGCCGTACTCGCTCAGGCTCCAGCCGTTCGCGATCGCGATCTTGCGCAGCTCGATGTTGTGCTGCTTGTTGCCGGTGAAGTAGAGGAGCGCGGCGCCAAAGCTCTCCTCGGGCACCAGGCGCAGGTCGACCTGCAGTCCGCTGATGAGCCGTACCGACGACTTGGTCTCGCCGCGCGCCAGGACTTCGCCCACGCGGTCGTAGCGGGTGAGCGCCTCCATCACCGTCTCGGGCGCGCCGCCGCACACCAGCAGATCGAGATCGCCGACCGTCTCGCGGCGGCGGCGGAACGAGCCCGCCGCCTCGGCATGCGTCACTCCCGGAATCGCGCGCAGCCGCGCCAGCAGCTCCTCGGCCACCGGCCACGCGGCCGAGAGCAGCAGGCGGCCGCCGCTCTGGGCCGCGCGCTCGATGGCCTCGACAATCTTCTTCTGAGTGTCTCGCCGAATCCCGGCAACGCTCGAGGCCCCCGGCGCGCGCCGCGTCTCGAGCTGCTGGAGATTGCGGATGCCGCGCTCGAGCAGCATCTTGACCCGCTTGGGGCCCATGCCCTGGAGCTCGGTGAGCGCCAGCACCTCGAGCGGCACCTTGAGCTTCATCTCGTCGAACATCGCGGTGGTGCCGGTCTCCGCCACGTCGCGGATCTTGGCGGCGAGGTCCTTGCCGATGCCGGGCAGCCGGGCCAGTTCCTCGACGGCCAGGCGCGCGGCGGGCTCGAGCATCTCGCCGAGCACGCGCGCAGCCTCGCGATAGGCGCGCACCCGGAATGGATTCGCGCCGTCGATCTCGAGCATGGTGGCGAGTCGACTGAAGACGGTGGCGATGTCGGCGATTGTCCATGATCCGGTTCATCCCTCTCCGATGCGCTCCAGGAAGGCGGCCTCGTCGATGACTTCGATCTTGAGCTTGCGCGCCTCGTCGAGCTTGGTGCCCGCGCCGGGTCCGGCCACCACGAGCGTGACCTTCTTGCTGATGCCCGAAGCGATGGTGGCGCCCAGCGACTCGGCCTTGCGCTGCGCCTCGGGGCGCGAAAAGCGCTCGAGCCCGCCGGTGAACACCATCACCTGACCTGCGAGCGGCTGCGGACCCTTGCGCTTCGGGCGCGCTCCGGGCGCACGCCGGCCTGCTCGAGCCGCTCGAGCACGCGGCGATTGCGCGGACTCTGGAAGAAGCGCCGCACCGAGTCCGCGACTTCGGGCCCGATGCCGCGAATTTTCTGCAGGTCTTCCTCGGTGGCCTCGAGCATGGGCTCCAGCGTGGCGAAATGATCCGCCAGCAGCCGTGCCACGGTCTCGCCCACGTGCTCGATCCCGAGCGCCGAGAGGAAGCGGTCGAGTCGTGGACGCTTGCTCGCTTCGATCGCCTCGATGAGTTTGGCGATCGACTTCTCAGCGAACCCGTCGAGCCCGGCCAGATCGATGGGCGTGAGCCGGTAGATGTCGGCGAGATCTTTGACCAGCCCGCGTTCGATGCAGCTGCTTCACGGTCTTGCCGCCGAGGCCGACGATGTCCATGACCCAGGCGAAGTGGGCGAGGTGGGCGTGGAGCTGCGCCGGGCACGAGAGTCCGTTGGTGCACAGGTGGTAGGCGCCGACCCGGTCCACGCGCGCCTTGCACACCGGACAGTGGCGCGGCATCTGGAACGGCGCGGCGCCGTGCGGACGCTTGTCGAGGAGCACTTCGACCACCTCCGGGATCACGTCGCCGGCGCGGCGGATCCGCACCGTGTCGCCGACGCGCACGTCCTTGCGGTCGACCTCGTCCTGGTTGTGGAGCGTGGCGCGGCTCACGGTGACGCCCGACACATCGACCGGCGCAGCAGCGCGACCGGCGTGAGCTTCCCGGTGCGGCCGACCTGCACCATGATGTCCATGATCGCGGTGACCTCCTCGCGCGGCGGGAACTTGAACGCCACCGCCCAGCGCGGGCTGCGCGAGCGCACACCCAGGAGCTCCTGCCAGTCGCGGCGATCCACCTTCACCACCACGCCGTCGATCTCGTATTCAGAGCCGATCGCGGCGCTCGGCCATCGTCGCGTGGTAACCGATCACGGCATCGAGCCCCTCGGCAGCGCCGCACGCTCTTCTCCACATGGAAGCCCCAGTCGCGCAGGGCGGTCAGCATCTCCCCTGGGTCTCGAAGAGCGCGTGGTCGGCCTGGAGCACCTCGTAGGCGTAGAAGTCGAGTTTGCGCGAGGCGGTGATCCGCGGGTCGAGCTGCCGCACCGTGCCGGCCGCCGCGTTGCGCGGGTTGGCGAACGGCTCCTCGCCGTTCTCGATCAGGCGCTGGTTGAACGCCTCGAACTCGGGGATCGGGATCAGCGCCTCGCCGCGCACCGCCAGCCGCCCGCGCCGTCCTTCGGCCGGGCCGTCCTCGGCGAGCCGCAGGGGATGGTGCGGATGGTGCGCAGGTTCTCGGTCACGTCCTCGCCGATCTCACCGTCGCCCCGGGTCGAGCCTTGCTGGAACACGCCGTCCTCGTAGATCAGCTCCACGGACAGGCCATCGAACTTGGGCTCGACCTGGTATTCGACCTCGTCCATCTCGAGCCCGCGGCGCACCCGCGCGTCCCACTCGCGCACCTCGTCGGCGCTCATCAGCGAATCGAGCGAGAGCATTGGCGCCTGGTGGCGGACCTTCTTGAATCCCTCGCGCATCGCGGAGCCGACGCGCTGGGTCGGGAGAGTCCGGCTGTCGCAGGTCTGGATACTGCTGCTCCAGCTCGATCAGCTCGCGGACCAGGCGGTCGTACTGGGCGTCGGAGATCGTGGGTCGGTCGAGCGCGTAGTAGCGCCGGTCGTGCTCGTGGATCTCCCGCGCCAGCTCCCGAACCCGCTTCTCGGCCGCCGCCTTGGTCACGGGACCAACGTCAGGCTCCGGCCAGCTTCAGCAGCCGCTCGAGCTGCGCCTCGGTGAACGGGACCACGGAGAGGCGCGGCAGTCGCGCCAGGTCGTTGGCCTTGAGCATGGGATCGGCCTTGACCTGGGCGAGCGTCACGGGTTTCGGCAGCGCCCGCTTCGCCTCGAGATCGATGACCAGGCGCTTCGGGTCGCCGAGCTTCGGATCGGGATAGGCCGCCGACGCGGCGACCGCCAGACCCACCGCCTGCTTTTCGTCGCCGGTGTGGTAGACGATCATCGTGTCGCCCTTCTTCACCGTGGCGAGGTGCTTGAGGGCGACCGGATTGCGGATCCCGTCCCACACCGTGCGCTGGTCGCGCACGAGATCGGCGAACGAGTAGGTGGAGGGTTCGGTCTTGACGAGGAAGCACGCCATGGAGTCAGACTAGCGAGAGCCCCCAGGGCCTGCAAACCGCCGCTCACGCGGCATCGGAGGCGGACATGAGCGGTGAATCGACCCCGCGCGCAGCCGTCCAGGTCGAGGAGCTGGAGCGCGCGTTCGGCGAGGCGGCGGTGTGCAATCGCTGCGCGCATCCGTCGCCGCCTATCGGATCGTCGCCACCTTCCTGCACGACACGGTCGCGGTGCGTGCCTACTGCGCCTCGTGCTATCCGCAAATCGAGGGCGAATACCACGCCGGTGGCAGCGGACTCCTGATCGGCTTCGACGAGTTCGCGCGGCGGTTCGGCGCTCCGGCACCCGTGCCTTCGCCCGCCACGCCGGTCGATCGCCTGCTCACCGGCCTGTTGCGCGCGCCGGAGCTGCGCTCGCTCGTTCCCGCCTCGGAAGCGTTGGCACGGCGCGCTCGTGCGCTCCCGTATCGCTTCCGCGTGGTGCTCGAGATGGACGGCAGATCCGAGACGATCGAGATGGCGGTGAGCCCCGGCGGGCAAGTGGAAGCCCTCGCCGGCGAGCCGCGGGCGCGGGAACGCCTGGGCGCGTTGCTGGAGCCTTCCGCGCGCGGATGACATCGCGGGCGCCGGAGCCGCCGGCCGGGAGCGCGACGCCAATCCGGCATTACGGAGGCCTGGCCGCCGCGCTCGCGGCGTTCCTGATCACCCAGTACGGCAAAGCGCTCGACATGCCCTTCTCGGGCGACGACTTCCTGATCCTCGAGCGGGTGCGCCATGCCTCGTTCGCGGAGCTGTTCTCGCGCGGGGGCGCGCATCTTCGGCTGGTACCGGCCGATCTCACGCGAGCTCCAGTACTGGCTGCTGACCCGCGCCTTCGGCCTCCACGAGCTGCCGTTCCACGTCGCGAGCTTCGTGCTGTGGGTGGGCGTCTTGCTCGCCGCCTTCCGGTATCTCGCGGGCCTCCTCGGGCCGCGCGCCGCGGCGATCGCCGTGGCCGGCGCGGCCTGCCTGTCGGCCTGGGGATATCCGCTCCTGGCGGTGGCCGGAGTCCAGGAGCTGTGGATGCTGCTGTTCGGATTCCTCTACCTCGAATCGGCGCGGCGCGCGCCCGCTCGCCGCGCTCTGGCTGGCGCTCGCGCTGCTCAGCAAGGAAAGCGCGGTGATGCTGGTCCCGATCTCGGCGGGGATGGCCTGGATCGCGGACCGACTCGAGACGCGGCTCGTGCTGCGCCGGCACGCCGCCGCGCTGGCGGTGTGCGCGGCGTGGTTCGTGTTCCATCCGACGCTGGCCACCCAGCTCTCGGGCGGCGTTCCCGCCTCGGCCGAGACCTCCTCGCGCTTGCCGCTGTGGGCAATGGCGGCCGGCTCGGTGCTGGCGGTGCTGAACCTCGAGGCCTGGCCGATCCCCGCCGCCGGGTGGAGCCAGGCGGTGACGCTCGGGCTGATCGGGGCGGCGCCGCTGGTCGCGTTCGCCGTCGCCTTGCGCTCGTCCGCCGCGCTCGTGACGCGTCGCGCGATCCTCGCGTGCGCCGCCTGGGCGCTGCTCGGGTTCGCGGCGCCGGCGCTGCCCGGGCTCGGCTGGCATTCGTACTACACGCTGCTCGGGCTGATCGGCGCGTGGGCGGCGCTCGGCGCGCTGCTCGCGCGGCGCCTGCCCGTGGCGGTGGCGGTCGTGGCGCTCGCCGCGGTGCTTCGCGCCGGACGCGCCTCCACGCCGAGCGTCGATTGGGGAGACGAATCGTTCCAACTCCAATCCGGAGTCGCGCTGCGCGCGCTGCGCGACAGCCTCGCGGCGCTCCATCCCACGCTGCCGCACGGCAGTCGCGTGTATTTCACGCACCAGGGCAACCCGCAGGGGCTCGTGTCCGGCGGCAGCCCGGCGCTGCGGATCTGGTACGACGATCCCACCCTGCGCAGCTACCACCTGCGCGATTTCGTGGTGCGCAGCCGCGAGGAGCCGCCCGGGCCCGACTACTTCTTCTACGTCGACGCCGCGCATCGGCTGGTCGAGCTGGTGCCGAGCCGCGATGGCCGGCCGCCTTCCGAGCGCGATCCCGCGTGGGAAGGGCGTCACTACAACCTGGCCACTGCGCTGCTGCTGGGCGGCGACGTGGAAGGCGCCGGCGGCGAATACCTGGCCGTGGCGCGCGCGAATGCGAGGCGCACCGACTGCGCGCTGTACGCGGCCGCCTGCTACCGCTCGCTCGGTCGCGGGGAGCTCGCGGAGCAGGCCGTGGGCCTGGCGACGGCGGCGGGAGTGTCGCGCGCCGATGCGGAAGCGAAGGTCACGCAGCTCGTGGCGACACTGCCGCGCCCGGGCGCTGGAGCGCCGCCGCGCTGATCACGGCCATGCCATGGTGGCGATGGTGACCATGGATCCATCCCCTTCGCGCGACTGCTCGTAGTGGAGCAACCGCCCTTCACCGGGCTCCGCGACGCGCAGCATCAGATAGGTGGCGGCCCAGCCGCACACGCGGGTGGCATCCTGTCGCGACGCGATCGATTCGTACCAGGCCTCGGCATCGCCGCGGCGCGCGGCGTCGAGCGCCGCGCGATCGCTGGCCTCGATCTCCTGCTGGGTGCGCTCGTCCACGGACGGATCCCCGAAGCGCGTCCCGACGTGGGAGAGGTCCACCGCGGCGACGTGCACGGTGGCGCCGCCCTGCTCACGCTCGACGTCGCGCAGCGCCGCGATCAGGGCTTCCAGCTCGGGCACGTCGCGGGGTCCCAGGCCGTTCGCCTGGAGCGCGTGGAAGCCTCCGCACACCAGCGGCACCAGCCGCAACGCGCGCGCGGGGAAGCGGTGCCTGAGATAGAGGGCCTGGAACTCGACCGAGTGCTCGTCGCGGTGGACCAGCTCGCTCCGATAGGCGGTGGGACCCAGACGTGAGGCCACGGAATCCACGAACGCGAGGTCGCAATCGAGCCGCCCGAACGGCGTCTCGAAATGCTTGCGGGTGAGCGCGTACAGGTCGTCGAACAGCGCGTGTCCGACGCCGTAGACGATCACGCGCAGCGGCTCGGTGGCGTCCTGTGGCAGCTCCTGATAGCCGCGCGCGATCGCCGCCCCGGCGCGACGCGGATCGAGATGCGGCACCAGGAGCGCGCGCGGCTCCTGCGTGGCCGTCGCGATGGTTGCCTGTCCTTCGGCGGCGATCGCGCGCGCCTGCTCTTCGTGGCGGGCGACGAACGCCTCGGCTTCGCGCGGATCGCCGGGATAGGACACACCTTCCAGAGCGGCCTGGCGGATCTCGAGCCGGTGGTACTGGTCGCGCAGCTCGTCGAACGCCTCGTGGAAGCGCGGCGAATCGAGCAACAGCAGCCGGTCGAGCTGGCCGATCAGGTCACGCACGAAGCGCGAGGCGCGCAGGTCCTTGCTCTCGCGCGCCACCAGCGACGAGATCTCGTTGAGCGAGAGCGTGCCGTCGAGGAGCTGGAGCAGATCGAGCACCTCGATCCGCAGCGCGAGCGGCGCGCGCACCACGCCCTGCGGATCGGTGATCAGGATCAGGTCCTGGTCTCCGGAGCGCACCGGCAGCACTTCGAGTGCGCGGAGCTTCGGATATTCGGGAAGGTCCTCCTGCCCCTCGGCGAGCGAGGAGCCGGGCGGCAGCACGATGCGCGGCGTCGCCTCGGCGCCGGGCGGCTCTTCCGCGGGCGCGGGGGCGTGCTCTTCGCCGGGCAGGATGATGCGCCGGGAAGCCTTGGGATCGTTGGAATCGGGAGACAACGCGTGATTCTCCGATAGGCGAGGGAGACGCGCGAGTCTAGCGGGGCTCACGCCGACCTCAAGGTCATGGGTTCGTGGGATCGAAAATCCGTGCGTCCCAGGCAACGCTTGCCGCAATATGAGGTGTCGTGAACCCATCCGAGAGTCGCTGCCACGCCACGCAGATCGACGTCCGCATCGACAAGAGCACGCAGCTCCCCGGCCGCGCCTGGTGCGCCGAGCGGCCGCGCGCGCTGATCGCGATCGTCCACGGTCTGGGAGAGCATGCTGGACGCTACGGTGCGCTCGCCAGCGCCCTGGTGGACCGGCGTTTCACCGTGGTCTCACTCGACCTGCCCGGCCACGGCGAGGCGGCGGGTCCGCGGGGCGACGCCCCGTCGTGGATCGGGCTCCGCGACCTGGTGATCCCCGCCATGTTCACCGTGACCCGCGGCATGCCCGGCCAGCCGCCCGACCTCCCGGTGGTCCTGCTCGGCCACAGCATGGGCGGACTCCTGGCGCTCGATTACGCCCTCGCGCATCCCAAGAGCCTGCTGGGGCTGGTGCTCTCGGCGCCCGCGCTCAAGTCCAATCCGCCGCCCGGCTGGAAGGTGGCGCTGGCGCGCATGGCGAAGGTGATCGCGCCGACGGTCGGCTTCCCGACGGCATCTCGGAAGCCGGCATCTCGCGTGATCCCGAGGTGCGCAAGCGCCGCGAGGACGACCCGCTCGTTCACGGCAAGATCACCCCGCGGCTCTATTTCGGGCTGGTCGAGGCCCGCAGGCGCGTCATGGCGGAATCGCGCCGCCTGGCGATCCCTACGCTGATCCTCCACGGCGCCGCGGATCGCGTCGTGGACCCCACGGGATCGCTCGAGTTCAACGGCCTGGCGCCGCACGGGATGGTTCGCCTGATCACCTACCGCGACGGCTTCCACGAGGTGTTCAACGACCTCGACCGCGAGCAGGTGATCAAGGACGTGGTGGGCTGGCCTCGACGCGCTGCTGGTGGTCTAGCGTCATCCCGCAACAATGTGCGCACCGCGCGCGTCCAGCGCGCGTACTCCCGCCTCGCGCCAAGCGCGGGACTTCCGTGGCCGGAAGATGCGATCCACCCCGCGTATGCGCGCGAGCTCGCGCGGCGCGCGCCAGAAGCCGACCGCCAGCCCTGCGAGCAGGCCCGCGCCGAGCGCGGTGGTCTCCACCACCTTCGGGCGCTCCACCGCGACGCCCAGCAGATCGGCCTGGTACTGCATGAGGAAGTCGTTGGCGGCGGCGCCGCCGTCGACGCGCAGCACGGTCAGCGCGCTTGCCGGAGTCACGCGCCATCGCGTCGAAGACGTCGCGGGTCTGGAACGCCAGCGACTCGAGTGCGGCGCGCGCCACGTGCGCGCGCGTGACGCCGCGCGTGAGCCCCAGGATCGCGCCGCGCGCCTCGGGCCGCCAGTAGGGCGCGCCGAGACCCACGAAGGCCGGGACCAGCACCACGCCGCTCGAATCCTCCACGCTGCGCGCCAGGCCTCGCTGTCCGCCGCTCTGTCGAGGATGCGGAGCCCATCGCGCAGCCATTGGATCGCGGCGCCGGCGATGAACACACTGCCTTCGAGCGCGTACGCCGGTTCGCCCGCGGGCCCGCAAGCGATGGTGGTGAGCAACCCCGCGCGCGAGAGGCGGCGGCTCTGCCCGGTGTGGAGCAGCATGAAACAGCCGGTGCCGTAGGTGTTCTTGCTCTGCCCCGCGGTCACGCAGCCCTGTCCGAACAGGGCGGCCTGCTGATCGCCAGCGATGCCGGCGATCGGGATGCCGTCGGGCAGACCGGGCACGCCGCGCGTCGCGCCGAAATCGCCGCACGAGGGCCGCACCTCGGGCAGCAGGGCGCCGGCACGCCGAACAGGCGCAGCATCGCCGGGTCCCAGACGCGGCTTGCCGATTTCGAAGAGCAGCGTGCGCGAGGCGTTGGTGGGATCGGTGGCGTGGACACGCCCGCCGGTGAGCTTCCAGACCAGCCACGTGTCCACGGTGCCGAACGCGAGCCATCCGGCGCGTGCCCGCGCGCGCCCGCCGTGCGCGAGCATCCACTCGAGCTTGGTGCCGGAGAAGTAGGGGTCGAGCCGTAGCCCGGTGCGGCGGCGCACCAGGGCTCGAGGCCGCGGCGCGCGAGCGCCGCGCAGCGTCCGACGGTGCGGCGATCCTGCCAGACGATCGCGCGGCGCGATCGGCGCGCCGGTCGTCCGCTCCCAGAGCAGCGACGGTCTCGCGCTGGTTGGTGATGCCGATCGCCGCGATCGCCCGCGGCAGTAGGCGCGCGCCTCGAGCGCCGCGCTCGTCGCGCGCAGCACCGTGGCCCAGATCTCCTCGCCGTCGTGCTCGACCCAACCCGGCTTGCGGGAAGTGCTGGGGCAGCTCGGCGTAGCCGCGGCCGCGGATCGCGCCGCGCCCGTCGAGCACCAGCACCGTGGTGCCGGTGGTGCCCTGGTCGATGGTGAGGATCGCGGGTCCCTTCATGCCACCTCGCGCGCCGCCTGGAGCAGGCGGTCCTCGCGCTCGAGCCCGGCGTAGAAGGCCTGGATCTCAGCGCGCGTGCGCTCTGGAGTCCATTCCAGCGCGCGCGACAGTCCCGCCGCCACCGCCGGCGCGGCCACGCGACCGCGGTCGGGCGTGAGCCACAGCATGCTGCGGCGGCGGATCACGTCGTCGATGCGCCGCGCGAACGCCTGACCGGCGGCCGCGGCCGCGAGCGCCTCCGGATCGGCCGGGTCGGCCGCCGTGGGCAGGGGCGCGCTCGAGTCGCGGAGCGCTGGACCACCGCGCTGAGCATGCGCCGCAGCGCCGCCACCGCGTCGCGTGCGATCAACCGGAAGGTGGTGTACTTGCCGCCGGCCACGGTGAGCATCGGGCCTTCCTCGATCACGCGGTGCTCGCGGGAGGCCGCGCCAACCGCGCCGGGGGTGGCGATCAGCGGCCGCACGCCCGAGGTCACGGCGAGCGCGGGCATCTCGCCGGTGCGCGGGAAGGCGCGCGCCAGCTCCTCACGAAGGTAGCGAACCTCCTCGACGCTGGGCGTGAGCGCGTCGCCCGCGATCGGCGAGGCGACCTCGACCTCGGTGGTCCCCACGAGCGCGTGACCGCCGAACGGAATCACGAACAGCACGCGGCCGTCCTGGCGCGCGAACCACAGCACGCCGTGGCCCTGCGTGAACGCCGGGAACACCAGGTGGATGCCGCGCGAGGGACGGAGGACCGGTTCGGGATCGGGTGCTCCGGGACGGAGCGAGCTCAGCAGCTCCGCGCGCGTGCGATCGCTCCACGGTCCGGTCGCGTTGATCAGCACGCGCCCGGCGAGGCGGCGTTCGAATCCCCGCGATCCGGTCGTGCCCGAGCACCTCGACCGCGCCGGACTCGAGCGGACGCACGCCGACCGCCTCGGTGTAGGTGTGGATCGCCGCGCCGTGCGCCGCCGCGTCGCGCGCCACCGCCACCGCGAGCCGCGCGTCGTCCATCACCGCGTCGCTGTAGAGCGCGGCGCCGCGCAGCCCTTCGCTCGCCAGCTCGGGCTCGAGCGCCAGCGCCTCGCGCGCGCACCACCGCGTGCGGCGCGAAGCCGCCGCGCCCCGCGAAGGCGTCGTAGAGCCATCAACCCGACACGCACCATCCACGGCGGCCGCCGGTCGCCGCGATAGAACGGGATCAGGAAGCGCGTCGGCCGCGCGAGATCGGGCGCCATGCGGCTCACCGCAGCGCGCTCCTCGAGCGCCTCGCGCACCAGCGTGAAGTGTCCGTATTCGAGGTAGCGCAGGCCGCCATGAAGCATGTGGCTCGACGCGCTGCTCGCCCCGGAGGCGAGATCGCCGCGCTCGAGCAGCGCGTCACCGAGAATCCGTTGCGGGCGGCGAAGCGCGCGATCCCGAGACCGGTGATCCCGCCGCCCACCACCACGGCATCGTAGAGCGTCGCCTGCGGTCGGTCGTCCTTGGCCATCGGCGCGGCAGCATAGCATCACGCCCGGGAAGGCGCGTCGCGACCGGGTTGCCGGAAGTCTCCGGATCGTGCTAATGATCGCGATCGATCACCTCCGAGGCCTCTCGAGCGCAACGACGGAGCCGCATGCTCGATCTTCCCCAAGCACGAAGACTTCTTCGACCTGTTCCGGAAGCAGGGCGCCCTGGTGCGCCAGGGTGCGGCGCGCTGCTCGAGATGATGGAGCACTTCGAGGACCTCGAGAAAAAGGCCGCCAACCTCAAGGACATCGAGCACCAGGGCGATCTCGTCGCCCACGAGATCTTCGAGAAGCTCAACCGCACTTTCATCACGCCGCTCGAGCGCGAGGACATCCACGATCTCGCCAGCGGGCTCGACGACGTGCTCGACGCGGTCGAGGCGATCGGCAGCCGGCTGGTGCTGTTCAAGGTCAAGGCCCCGACGCCCGAGTCGCTGAAGCTGGCGCGCATCATCGTGCAGTGCGGCGGCGCAGATCGAGCAGGCGGTCGGCTCACCTCAAGAACTTCAAGAACCTGATGGGCTTCACCATCGAGCTCAACCGGCTCGAGAACGAGGCCGATCAGATCTCGCGCCAGGTGGTGGCCGACCTGTTCGACGGGGCGCCCGACCCGATCGAGGTGGTGCGCTGGAAGGAGATCTACGGGCGTCTCGAGTCGGCGGCGGACATGAGCGAGGACGTCGCCAACGTCATCGAGGCGATCGTCCTCAAGAACCGCTAGCCATGGGGATTACGGCCGAGATCTGGCTGATCATCCTGGTGGCGCTGGCGTTCGATTTCATCAACGGCTTCCACGACGCCGCCAACTCGATCGCCACCGTGGTCGAGCACGCGCGTGCTGTCGCCGCACGCAGGCAGTGGCAATGGCTGGCGTTCTTCAACTTCGTCGCCTTCGCCCTGTTCGGCGCGCACGTCGCCAAGACGATCGGCAAGGGCGTGGTGGATCCGGCGGTGGTGACGCCGCCGCTCATCGCCGCGGGCCTCGCGGGTGCGGTGGTGTGGAACCTGCTCACGTGGTGGTGGGGATTGCCGTCCTCATCGTCGCACGCCCTGGTCGGCGGCTACGCCGGGGCCGCGATGGTGAAGGCCGGGCCTTCGGCGGTGATCGCCAGCGGCGTCACCAAGGTGGCAATCTTCATCGTGCTGTCGCCGCTGATCGGCATGGTGCTCGGCTTCTTCAACATGTGGGTGGTGATGTGGCTGTTCCACCGCTCCACGCCCCACAAGGTCGACCGTTTGTTCCGCCGGCTGCAGCTGGTGTCGGCCGCGGCCTTCAGCGTGGGCCACGGCGGCAACGACGCGCAGAAAACCGCCGGCATCATCACCGCGCTGCTCTACTCGACCGGCACGCTCACCGGCAAGTTCGAGGTGCCGGTGTGGGTGGTGATGTGCTGCTACGCGGCCATGGGGCTCGGCACTCTGATCGGAGGGTGGCGGATCGTCGAGACCATGGGCATGCGCATCACGCAAGCTCCAGCCGGTGGGCGGTTTCTGCGCCGAGACTGGCCGGCGCGACCACGCTGTTCACCGTGACCGCGCTCGGCATTCCGGTCTCGACAACGCACACGATCACCGGCGCGATCGTCGGCGTCGGCTCGACCGCGCCGGCTGTCGGCGGTACGCTGGGGCGTTGCGGGGCGAATCGTGTGGGCGTGGTTCCTCACCATTCCCGTCGCGGCGGCGATCTCGGGTCTGACGTATGCGGCAATGAGGGCGCTGGGGGCGAAGTGAGCCTGGAGCGGGGCCAGGGGGCGCTCCGCGCTCTCGCGGCCTTGATGTCGCTCGTGATTCTCGGCTGCGGAGGGAAGCCTCGGTCGAACGCGATGTCCACACCGACGCCCCAACCGCGGGCGTACGAGAACCCTCGCCGATCGCCCCGAGCCCATGCCGGCGCAGCCGAGTGGGCTGCCCGTCGGTCGACGCGATCCGCTCATCGAGGAGCTACGGCCCGGGCTTCGTGAATGGGCGGTGATGTGGCGAGCGGCAATGCCGGCCTTCGAGGTGGATTCGCTGTGGGCCGATGGTCACAAGCACTGGAGCGCCTCGTGGAACAGCGTACCTCCGCTGACACCCGAGCGCGGGGAGCGATGCCCTGGGAGGACTTGATCACCGCCGATATCTTCACCGTCTCTTCGCCGGACTCTGCCTTCGACCTCGAGATCGACACCTATCAAGGGATCACCGAAGACCAAGGCAAGATCTCGGTCGGCGGCGAGCCGGATTCTCGATCGGCGCTCTATGACCGCAGGCGCAATCGCGAGACTGTGCTGTTCTTCTCCGGCACGCCGGCCGGCGCGCACTGGGGTCGCTGGTTCGGACGACGGCGGTTCGCGCTCGCGGGGTGGAGCGACGCGCCAGACTCCGGCCACTGGAAGCAGGGCTGGCTCTCGATCTACTCGGGAGCGGATTCCTCGATTGCGTCCTATGTGACTCGGATCGTTCCCGACACGACGTTCGAGCGGTACCGCACGGCCTGGGAGCACTGGGTCGAGGCCCGCTACCGCGCGTTGAAACCCCGGACGTGATCGCGTCCCATCCTCACTGCCTCATTTCGAATTGACTTGACGGTTTCGCGCTCTCGCTCTTCGCACGCCTCGATAGGGTTGACGGAGAGGCGTGACAGCGCTGCCCAGCGCCGCCGACAACGCTTCGAATCATTGGGGACGAGAAGACTAGCGCAGCACTCCGATCGATGAGTTCTCGCGGGCCTCGTGAGCGTCCGGAAGTCGCGTGATACAAGAAATCGAGTCCCCGCGCTCGACGCCCGCCCCCGTCGAGGTTTCTCATGGCCACCTACTCGCTCACCCACTTGAGCGACGGAACCCTGCTGCGCGGTCTCGCGGCTCTCGTCGCTCGGGACCGTGCCAACACGGCCCAACTACTCGCGCACATCGCCGAGGTGGATGCACGGCGGCTCTATGCGCCGGCGGGATTCCTGTCGATGTACGCCTACTGCGTGGGTGAATTCGGCAACCTTCTGAAGAGGCAGCGTTCAAGCGCATCCACGCGGCCCGGACCGCGCGTCGCTTCCGCGATCTCTTCGACGCGTTGGCGGCTGGCCGCTTGCACTTGAGTGGCCGTGGTCCTGCTGGCGCCGCACCTGACCCGAAGAGAATGCAGCCGAGCTACTGGCCAACGCCACCCATCGGAGCAAGTCCGCGATCGAGGAGCTCCTGGCGCAGCGCTTCCCGCGGCCAGAGCTACCCGTCCGGCTCGCGCCGGTGGCCTCGCTTCCTGCTCAGGGATTACTGACCGAGCAACACGCCCCGGGGCGTGTTGAGGCACCGCCTCGCTCCGTCGAGTCGCTCGACAAGCGCGGCCAGCCAGTCCGCCGCTCCCAGACTCGCAGATTGCGCCGCATCGCGCCGCAGGCGCTTCGCGCTGCAGCTCACCATCAGCCAGTAGCACTCACGACAAGTTGCGCCACGCCCAGGCGCTGCTCGGCCACCGGATCCCGAGCGGCGACCTCGCCGGAGTTCTCGATCGCGCGCTCGATGCTCTGATCCGAACGGCTCGAGAAGCGCAAGTTCGCCGCGACTCGCACGCCCCCGATCGTGCCAAGGGCGTTCCAGGACCGCGCGCACCATCCCCGCGCTCGTCAAGCGCGCCGTTTGGCAACGGGATCACGGCCAAGTGCACGTTCGTGAGCGACAACAGGCCACCGATGCACCGCGACCGATCATCTCGAGTTCGACCATGTCGTCAACCGGTGGCGCGCGGGGCGGCAAGCAACTGATTGAGAACACCCGAGCTCTTGTGTCGGGCGCACAATCAGTACCAGGCCGAGCGGGCTTTCGGGGCCGAGTTCAGCGAGGCGCAAGCGTGAGGCTGGGCGGCTGCGAGGCACGACAGTGCAGCGGCCGAATGAGAAAGATCGGAGAATGCGCGCAAAGCGAGTGGTCAGGAGAAGCGTCCAGGGAAGTCGTTCCCTGGCTCCGACAGCTCGGATACTGCAGTCCGGAGGCGCGCGCGAGGGCTGAGCGCTGCGAGACCATGCCGGATGCGTCGCTCGAGGAGAGGGTGCGCGCCGCGCTGTCCTACGTGAGCCTGAGGGTTGCGTTCCTGCAAACATCCATCACGCCGCCGAGTTCAGGAGCTGAGGCCGCGAGGCCGGTGTGATGGCGAACGCCAATCAACACGGGCTACGTCGGGCAGCCGCGGCGCTCGCGCATCATCGCTCGAACCCGATTCGGGTGCGAAGGAGAGCCGCGACGAGCACCGAGTCCGCCCGGATCGCGACCGGATCGGGGCCCAGAGGTTGAATCGGCCGTGTCGCCATGCACAGGAACCCGAGCATCAGACCGCCCACGAGAGCCGCCAGCGCCGCCCAGATGCGCCGCCATTTCGCGCGCGTCTCCAGGAATCCCGCCACCATCCAGGAACCCAGCAGCGCCAGGAGCAGCAGAGGCAATCCAATGGATGCCTGCCGACCGCAGCCTGATGTGGTCCCCGAAATACGACTGCGCGAGAAAAGAACACCACGGCCAGGAAGCCGACCCAGATCAGACTTTGTCGCAGAGGTCGGCCGCGCACCGCCCATGCGAACGCGCCGCCGATCGCCCCGAACGTCACCGCCATGACCATGGTCGCGGCGATCATCACGTAGGCGGCGGCCGCAGGGTGCCATGACTAGGCGACTCGCAGCGTGTCCCAGCGCATGTTGGCCGAGCTACGTCGTGCCGGGCACGATCGCCGGCGCGGTGACGGACGTCGGCAACGCGACGGGCTTGGCCTCCGGCTCGACCAACGCGGGCCTCATGCCGGGGAGAGCGCGCCCTCGGCTCCACGGTGACCATCGCGTTGTAGTCGGGCTCGCCCGAGACCGGATCGAAGCGCCGCGGGATCAGCACGTTGGTCTCCGGCCAGTAGGTCTGGAGATGGCGCTCCTTCATGGCTGCGAGCGTCACGAAGCCGCTCCACTCGCCGACCTCGGAGCGCAGCCGCACGCGCGCGCCGTCCTCGAGGCCCAGCTCGGCCGCATCCGCCGGATTCATCAGCACCGATTCACGTCGGGCTGCCCACCAGGTAGAAGTCGCGTGGACCGAAGGCCATGCTGTTGAACTGCTTGCCGCGCCGCGTGGTCAGGTAGAACATTGCCGGGCGGAATCTCGACCTCGGCACCGGCAGTGCGGTGAAGCGCGCACGCCCGCCGGGCATGCTTCGTGAAGCCGTCGGTGAACAGGCGCTCGCCGCCCCACTGCACCCGACTCGCCCTCGCGTGCCGAGCTTCTCGATGCCGGCGTACATCGGCATCGCCTGCGCCATCTCGCTGGCGGATGTCGGCGGTGCGCCTTCCATGCGAACGCCGCGGCGCGAGCGCGGGACGCGCCGGCGCCCGCGACCAGCACCGGGATCCGCTCACTCCGGGCGCGCCTCGGCGATGCGCGGCCCGCGATCTCGGGCGAGAAGCGGATGCGGCGCTCGGTGCTGGTGATCGTGCCGCCGCCCACCGTCTCGTAGCGTCGTCGCGCCGGCAGCAGCAGCACGGTGCGTCCCGGGCAGCAGCGACGAGGTGTTGAGCACGATGTCCTGATGGATGCGGCAGCCTGACGCCCGAGAGCGCCTCGCGCCATGTAGGCGCGATCCGGCATCGGTCTCGAGCAGGTTGCCGCCGAGCGAGTAGAGGAAGTCGATCTCGCCACGCGTGCGCGGCCTCGAGCATCTGCAGCGTGCGATGGCCTTTCCACGCCGGCAGCGGTGCGCCCCACAGCGTCTCGAAGCGCCGCGCGGTCGCCGGTCGCTCGCGACCTCGAAGCCGCCGGGATACTTGTCGGGATCGACGCCGCACTCGCCGCCGCCCTGGACGCCGGAGTGCCCGCGGATCGGCATGATGCCGCACTTCTCGCGCCCCAGCATGCCGCGCGCGAGCGCCAGGTTCACCAGCGCGCTTCACGTTGTCCACGCCGAAGCGGTGCTGGGTGAGCCCCATGCTGTAGACGAACACCGCGGTCTTCGCGCGCGCGTAGGTCTCGGCGAAGCGCAGCATGTCGGCGCGCGCGAGGCCCGCTGGCCGATCTCGAGCTGCTCCCACGCGAGCGCCCGCGACGCGCGCGTAGCTCGTCGAAGCCGCTGGTGCGCGCGCGCGACGAACTCGCGATCGATCCAGCCGCGCTCGATCAGGTGCTTCATCACGCCGTGGAGGAACGCGATGTCGCCGCCCACCGCGACCTGGAAGAAATCGTCCATCAGCCTCGTGCCGAACAGCGCGCTGCGCAGGTCGCTCGGCACCCAGTAGCGCTCGAGCGCCGGCTCGCGCATCGGATTCACCACCACGATGCGCGTGCCCTGGCGCTTGGCGTAGCACAGGTACTTGGTGGTGACCGGCTGGTTGTTGGCGAGGTGCGAGCCCAGGATCACCACCAGGTCCGAGCCGATCATGTCCTTGAGCGAGCAGGTGGGCGCCGGGACGCCGAGCGTGTCCTTGAGGCCCGACGACGCTCGCCGCGTGGCAGAGCCGCGAGCACAGGTCGACGTGGTTCGAGCCCATCAGCCGCGCCGCCTTCTGGAAGGCGTAGTAGGTCTCGTTCACCAGTCCGCGCGACGTGGCGAAGAAGCCCATGCGCTCGCCCGGCACGTCGCGCAGCTCCTCGGCGACGATGCGCGAGCGCCTCGTCCCACGAGAGCCGATGGAGCCGGTCGCTCGCCCGCGCGATGGACCATGCGGGTAGGGCAGGCGCCCGAGCCGGTGCAGCTCGTGGTTCGGCAGCGCGCGCAGCGCCGGCAGGTCGGCGCAGCCGTCGCCTCGGGATCGGGCCCATGGTGTTCAAGCGCAGCAGCTTCAGGCGCGTCATGCACAGGTGGACGCCGGAGATGACGTCGTCGCGGAGGCCGCGCGGGCCCAGCGAGCAGCCGTCGCACACGCCGTGCATGAGGATGCGCCACGCGTAGCCGAGCTGATCGCGATTCTCCACGCCACGCGCGCCATCCCCGCGTAGGGGACGGAAAGGCCGCGGACGCGGAAGGTTCGACGGGAGATCAGGGGAGGGGACGGGCGCGACCTCGAGTCTCCGCCCGCCGCTCTCGGGTTGGCACTCATGCCGGCGACATTAGCCGGTTCCCGCGCGGGTGGCCACGCACCGCCGGCGAGGAGAGACATTGCACGTCCGCAGCGACCGCTTCTCCCTTTCTACATCATGAGAAAAACGGGGCGATGACGAAGGTGTGACAACGCGGACTGCATCAGCGTCGATTTTTCGCAGGGCTCGGCGGTGGCGCTCGCGTTCGTCCGTCGCTGGCACATGCCTTGATAATCGGCCATCGTTCCCCTGACCGTGCTGGCCGCGTTCCATGGCGCGCCTCGCCCAAAGGCCGCACACTCACGGCTCCCGACCGCTGGATCGCCCGCTCGAACTCTCGACCGGTGGACCGTCGATCGTGAGCGGACGAAGGAGGGCTCTGGATGAAGCACAAGAGAAATCGAATGGTTTCTGTTGGCGGCGTTGATGTTCGCCCTGCCGCTGGTGGCCCTGGCCCAGTCGAGCGCGCCCCGGTCCAGCCAGACTCCGCCGCCGGCGGCCGGCGCTCAGGCGACGCCGCCGACCAGCACGCCGTCCGACCCGTCGACGCAGCCCGCGACGCCCTCGACCCCCGCGGACCAACCCAAGATCGACACGGAGACCAGGCCAAGGCCGAGCTGCAAGCGAAGCTCGACGCCATCCTGGCGAAAGGCGAGAGACGCCCGCCAAGACCCGCGCCGACGTGGACACGCAAGCTGGCCGCCACCACGCGCAAGGTGGATGACAACGCCGTGAAGGAAGGCGAGGCCAAGACCGCCGAGCGACTCGGAGCCGAGTTCGCCCCGAGCACCGAGGCGATCTCGAACCAGAAGCAGCAGCTCGGCGCGTCCTGGGGCGAGCTGATGATCCTCCACACGATCGCCGCCAACACCTCCGGCGACCTCACCCCCGAGCAGATCTTCGAGATGCGCCGCGCGGAGAAGGGCTAGGCGCAGATCGCGGCCGGAATGGGGCTCAAGCTCGGCGACGTGGTTTCGGCCACGCAGAGCGAAGGCAAGATCGCGATGGGTCTCGCCAAGTCCGCGGGCAAGGTCGCTGCAGATCCGCCCGGCCGAGGCGAGCCAGGAAAAGACCGCCAAGGCCAGTGATTCCAAGGAGACCAACGCCAACGTCGGCAGCAACGTCGAGAAGGAGAAGCCCACGACCAAGCCGTGAGGGTTTCGCGCGACGCCTGAAACGACAACGGGACCGGCGAGATGCCGGTCCCGTTCCGTTCGAGGCCGGCATGGTATCTTCACCGTCCCCCACGACTCCGATACGGAGGCTCCATGCCCTGGCCGCGCGCATGCCTCGCGCTGAGCATCGCGTTCCTCGCCACACCGCATCGACGCCGTCGGCGGCGTATCAGCCGCCGAGCGCGAGCTTGCTCAACGAGATCCGCCGACAGCACGCCCCCGAGGACTGGTGGATCGCTGACCACCGATTCCACCCGCTACGTGGTCCAGGTCGGGAAGATCGGCGACGACGCGCTGAGCCGATTGAAGCCCGGACACGGGACCAAGTCCGCGCCGGACCCGCTCCAGTGGTCGTCGATCTCCAGGGTCGATCTGCGCAAGTCCAAGTTCCTTTCCAGGCGGATCCAGGGCGTGGTCCTCGGCGCGATTGTGGGCGGCCTTCTGCCCGTCGCGTTCGGCGCGGAGGGAGATCCCGGGACCGAGTTGGGGCTCTTGGTCGGAGCGGCGGCCGGCGGATTGGCTCGGAGGCCTCTACGGCGACCAGCTGACCCACGAGCAGACCCTCTACGTGTCGCCGAGTCGCGCTGACGCCGCGTACGAGCGCGGCGGAAGTGCCAGCGGACACAAGCACTGGCTCGAGGCGCCAGCCGACACGAGCTCGGACACCCTGCGCGTCTCGACGACAGTGACGACCACCCCGGCGATCCGCGCCGCGTGCGAGCAGATCGATGACGATGATCTGCTGCGCATCCACGCGGACTTCGGCACCTTCGAGGGGTTCGCCTCCGGCGCCGACTCCACGGGTCTCTCCGGGCTACGAGCCCGGAGCGCGCCGGGCGCGGAGGCGTTTCCCGCGCTGCTCTCCTGGGACCGAGTCCAGACGGTCGAGATCCGTGGCAACAATGGCAGGCATGGCGCGATCAAGGGCGGGGTGACGCTCAGGTGCGATCGGTGCGATCGGCGGCATGCTCGCCATCTTCGGTGCGTCGACCAGCGGCAACTCCAGTGCGAACCCGAGCGCCAGCTGGGGTGCTCGAACCCGCCTTCATCGGCGCGGTCGCGGGTGCCATCATCGGAGCGTGACCGGAAGCATGAAGGTGGTGTGGCGAAGAGTTTACCCGTGAGTTGTGCCGCGAGGCTCGCTTCATCGAACGCCAACGGGACCGGCGAGCTGCCGGTCCCGTTCTGCGTGTGCTACGAGGTTTCTACCAGCGCGGCGGCTGAGCGAATCTGAGCTGACCGCGCTCGCGATCCCACAGACGCTCGCGACCTCGACCTCGGATGCCGAGGGGCGCGCAGGCCGCTCGCGTACTCGTAGCGGAGCGTGATGCGATCCGTTGCCGAGGCGGCGGCGGTGAACACGGTCTGGTTCACAGGATCGTATCGATGCTCGCCCCAGCCGGTGCCGGGATTCGAATCCTGCTCGTCCGCGTAGTTGCGAGTCGGGCTCGGCGCCGACTGGATGCCTTCGCGCGGCGCAGCCTGGCCTTGGTCGTCGGCGGCTGACGCTGAAGCTCGGCGCGCGTCGCCGCGGCGCTCCCTCGTCGCGGTCGCGGACCTGGGCGCGCGGCTCCCACCAGGGGCGCTGCTCCTGGAACGAAGCACCCGGATCCATCCGAGGTCGCCGTTGGCCTGCCTCGCTGCGCTCGGCGTACGAATGCTCCTCGTCGACGAACACGAACCGGCGGACGCCGTTGAGCGAGGTCCTCCAGCCGCGAATCGTGGCGCTCTCCCACGGATCGAGCACGTACATCGACTCGTTGCGCGCGAGATTCGAGTGGTTGCCGCTGACCACGTTCAAGCCGTCCACCGTGATCAGCACGCCCACGCGCTCACCGCTGTTGTTGCGCACGACCAGGGCTGTAGTTGCGACCTTGGAACGCCTGGAAGTACTGGCGGTCGAACCGGCCAGGGGCGACGTAGAGGGGCGAGGTGCCCCGGCCGTCGATCTGGACCTGCACGTCCACCAAATGACCGTCGGCGGTGGCGTCGAAGATCGCAGCCTCCGCCTTGGACGCGCCAGGAGCCAGCAGCAGCGCGGCGAGCGCGGCACCCGCCATCACCCGCATGGCACGCGGGCGACGCGGCACCGGAATCGGCGCCGGAGCGGGAACGCGGCAAGGATCGAAAGCTTGGACGAGGCTCCTCTGCTGCATAGCGAACGGACTCGCGGTCAACCGCACCCGGGTCCATTCGAGGACCGTGCGAAGCCAACCGATCAGCGTAGCGGTGGTGAACATGACGCTTCTCCTTGGTGAGGCGGGTCGGGTCGATCGCCGCCGAGTAACGCAGGAAGTACGCCACCGCCGCGGCGCTATTCCGTGCCCGTAAGGCCCTGGAATTGGCCGGCCTGCGGAGGGTGCCCCAGCCACGACCGTTCGCGCAGTCCGCGCGGCGAGGCGACGTCGCCACGGCCGTCGTAGACTGCCGCGCCATGCCACCGACCGGATCGACGCCGACAGCGATCTCCACGTCGCGCTCTGGGACGAACTCCCGCTGTGGTCGGCGCTGGCGGGGAATCTCCTGCTCGAGCAGCGTCCCGCTCGGCGCGCGCCGCGGTGCTCGACCTGGGCTGCGGCACCGGATTCCCGACCCTCGAGCTGGCCGAGCGCCTGGGTCCCGCGGCCCGCGTGGTGGGCGTGGATCCTGGACCGCGGCGCTGCGCCGCGCGCGCGACAACGCGATCACTGGCCGGTCGGGAACGCCGATCTGATCCTGGGCGACGGCGTGCGGCTGCCATTCCGGGACGGCAGCTTCGACCTGGTGGTCTCGAACCTCGGGGTCAACAACTTCGAGGACCCGGACGCGGCGTTCGCGGAGTGCCGGCGCGTACTGTCTCCAAACGGGATCCTGATGGTCTCCACCAATCTGGTGGGACACTTCCACGAGCTTTACGACGCGTTCTCCGCGGTGCTGGAGCGTCGTGGGGACGAGGCGGCGCTCGAGAAGCTGCGCGCGCACGTCGAGCACCGCGCCACCGTCCTAGGTCTCGAGGGCACGCTGGCCCGCCACCGGCTGCGCGTCGAACGCACCCACGCGCGAGACGCGCTGTTCCGCTTCGCCAGCGGCGCGGCGGTGATGTCCCATCACTTCATGCGACTCGGATTCGTGCCGGCGTGGCGCGAGGTGGCGGGCGAGGAGGTGCTCGAGGGCGCTGCGCGTCGAGGCTGGACCAGCGTGCGCGCGTGGCTGGCGAGCTGCGGCTCACGGTCCCGCTCGCGGTGATGGAGGCGCGCGCGTGTGAGCGGCTACCAGGCCACCACGCTGTAGCCCGCGTCGACCATCATCACCTCGCCGGTGATGCCGCTGCCCATCTCGGAGAGCAGGAAGAGCCCGGCGTTGCCGACCTCTTCCTTGGTGATGTTGCGGCGCAGGGGGAGCGCTCTGCGTGCTTCTTGAGCATGTCGGTGAAGCCGCGGATTCCGCGCGCGGCCAGCGTGCTCACCGGCCCGGCCGAAATGGCATTGATCCGGATGCTCTTGGGGCCGAGCTCGAGCGCGAGCTGGCGCGTGGCCTGCTCGAGCACCGCCTTGGCGCTGCCCATCACGTTGTAGCCAGGCACCGCGCGCCTCGGCCGCGAGGTAGGTGAGGCGTCACCACGCTGGCGCCCTGCTTCTCCAGCAGCGGCAACATGCGGTTCGTCACGTTGAGCAGCGAGTAGGCGCTCACCTCGAGCGCGAGCTGGAATCCCTCACGCGGGGTGGCCACGAACATTCCCTCGAGATCCTCGCGGCGCGCGAACGCCATGCCGTGGACCAGCATCTCGACCGCGCCCCACTCGGACGTCAGCCGTTGCGTCACCGCGTCGATCTGCGTCGTCCTTCGTCACGTCGCACTCGAGCAGCGTCACGCGCGGCCGATCCGCCACGACCTCCTCGACCATTCCTTTGAGCGCTCGTTGGCGTAGGTGAGGCAGAGATCGGCCCCGGCCTGCGTGGAGCTTGTCGGCGATCGCCCACGACAGGCTGCGGTGATTGGCGACGCCCATCACCAGCGCGTGCTTACCGGTCAGGTCGATGGTCACCATGCATGATCCTCCGCTCAGACACGAAACAGGTAGAAGCCAAAGCCCAGCGTGTCGCGACCCCAGCGAAGGTACGCGTCCCGCCAGCGCCGGATCTTGTCCCGCATCTCCGCGTGGTCGGGATCGTCGGGATGACGGGCGAGGTGCCGCTCCATCGCCCGCGCGTAGAGCCCTCGTAGTGATCCCACTCGTCATCGCTGCTCGCTCGCGAGTAGACGGGGTGAGACCTTCCCGGCATCCGGCCGCCACGTTGCCCGCGTGGTCGGTGAACTCCGCGGCATCGGCGCCCATCACCGCCAGGTATTCCGCGGCGGGCGGCTGGCCGCCAGTAGCCTTCGGCGACCAACACCTGTCCGCCCGGCTCGGTGGCCTTCGCGAGGAGCGCAGCGACTCATCGTATCCGCCGTAGGCGTGCGTCGCGCCGATCGCCATCGCCAGACGAAAGCCACGCGCCGCGTACGATTCGGCCTTCTCCTCGCGGATCTCGACCACGGCCTCCGGAACGCGCGCGGGGCGCCGGCACGGGCGCTCGCGGCGAACGCCGAGTTCGGCTCGCGAGCCCCACCGCCGCGACGGCGAAGCGTTCGACGATCCGCAGGAGCAGCTCGCCCTTGCCGCACCCCACGTCCAGGACCCGGTCGTTGGCCGAGAGCTCGAGCACGTCGATCAGACTCCTCCGCCTTGGCCGCGGAGAGCGGGCACGGGAAGCGATGGTCCGTGTGCGATGGTCGAGAATCTGGTTTGATCCACGGCGGTGTCGTCCGATCGATGAAGGAGGGGCGCAAGTGGACCGCGTGACGTGAAAGCTGTCAAGGCGGGGCGGGTGGCGCGGATCCTCCGAGTCTCGCGCGGCTCGCCGAGGTCGTGGTGGCGTGCGAGAAGTGCCCGCGGCTGCGCGCCTGGTGCGTGGCGATTGCGCGCGAGAAGCGCCGCGCCTTTCGCGACCAGGAGTACTGGGGGCAAAGCCGGTGCCGGGATTCGGTGATCGCGCGCGCGCCTGCTGGTGGTGGGCCTGGCGCCGGCTGCGCGCTGGCGGCAACCGCACCGGGCGGGTCTTCACCGGTGATTCGAGCGGCGACTGGCTCTACGCCGCGCTCCACGCGAACGGCTTCGCCTCGCAGTCCGAGTCGGTGGGGGCCGACGACGGACTCACGCTGAGCTGACTGCTATGTGTCCGCGGCAGCGCTGCGCGCCGCCCGACAACAGGCCGACCCGCGAGGAGCTCGACAACTGCCGGCCCTACCTCGAAGCGGAGCTGCGTATGCTCGGGAGAATCGAGGTGATCGTGACGGCTGGGGCGGATCGCCCACGAGTCGTGGCTGAGAGCCTCGGGCTGGTGGGGGCGCCTCGCGCCCCGCGATCGCCCCGCCTTCTGCCCACGGGGCCGAGTCACGGCTGCCGGACGACACAGATGCTCCTCTGCTCCTATCACCCGAGCCGGCAGAACACCCAGACCGGCAGGCTGACCCGGCCCATGTGGAGCGCCGTCTTCCGCAGAGCTCGCGAGCTCGTGAGCCGCTGAACCGAAGCGAGTCTCAGGGGGTTGGCCGTTCCTGCCGATAATCCAGGGCAGCCTCTATCCCCGACCCGTGGAGAGCAGCGGGACTCCCGATAACCCTGGGATGCGCCATGAAGGCGAACACCGCGTTGCCATTTCTGGCGCTAGCGCTGTGGGCCATGGAGGCCCGGGCCGGCACGATCCGCGGACACCTGAGCGCTCCACCGCGCACGACCCAGACCGCCGGCGGGACTCGCGGTCGCGAGCGGTGACGGCCCGAGGAGGCCGTGGTGTGGGTGGATTCTCTGCCCGCCAACCTGCAGCGGCGCTTTCGCGCGAAGCCACAGACGCGCGTGGTGACGGTCAATGGCGAGTTCCGTGCCCCGCGTCACCGCGGTCGACGCGGGATCGGCGGTGCGCTTCACCAACCGCGACGACGTCTACCACCAGGTCTTCAGTGTCTCCCCGGCCAAGCGCTTCGACCTCGGCAAGAGCGCGCCGCACCAGGCCAGCGTGGTGACCTTCGATCAGCCGGGCGTCATCGACGTCTACGACGAGCTCCATCCCGAGATGGCGGCGTACGTGGTGGTGGTGCCGCATCGCCTCTTCGCGCGCCCGTCGAGGGCCGGTGATTTCGTGCTGCCCGACCTGCCGTTCGGCACCTACCTGCTCCATGTCTGGCATCCGGCCCACGGCGAGCTGCGCCGCCCGATCGAGGTGCCGCGCTCGGGTGTCGTGGCCATCGCGCTGAGCTACTGACGTGCGCCTGCGGCTGCGCTGGAAGCTCCTCGCCTTCACCGCTCTCGCGCCGGTGCTGCTGGCGCTCGGCACGCTGTGGACGGTGAACCGCAACGTCTCGGGGCATCTTGAGGACAACATCCACGAGAGCCTGCGGCGTCCGCGCAGGTGTTCGAGAACATGCTGGCCGCGCGCGCCGACGCGCTGGGCGTCACCGCCCAGGTGATCGTGCGCGACCCCGCTTCTTCTCGATCCTCACGCTGCCCGTCTCGTTCGCCGATGCCCAGTACCGCGCCACCGTGCACGGCGTGGCGCGCGACTTCCAGGCGATCACGCAGAGCGACCTCTTCGAGGTGCTCGATCGCCGCGGCCGACTGCTCGCCTCGGTCGGTCCCCTCAAGTCGACCAGCGACGCTCGCTCGACGCTGGTGCGTCGCGCGCTGCACGGCGAGGTGGCGTCGGGCGTCCTGGTCGAGCAACGCGCCCACTTCCAGGCGACCGTGACCCCGGTGGTGGCGGGCGGCCGCGTGGTCGGCGTGCTGGTGCTCGGCGCCGAGATCGGCGAGGAGCTGGCCGCGCGTCTGCGCGGATTGACGCATAGCGAAGTGACGTTCGTCTCCGCGGGTCGCGCCACCGGCAGCACGCTGTCCGACAGTGGTGATCGCGGACCGCTGCTCGCGGCGCTCGCCGACGTGAGCTTCGATCCTCAGGGCGACGCGCTCACCGAGGTGCGCGGATCGTCCGCCACCTACCTGACCCTGGTGCGCCGGATCCCCGGCTCCGACACGCATGGACGGCAGCTCTTCGTGCTGCAGCGCGCGCTCGACGTCGAGACGGCGTTCCTCCGGCAGGTGAAGAGCGGTCTGGTGCAGCTGGGCTTTCCTGGCGATCCTGGCCGCGCTGATCGTGGGGTTCGTGGTGTCGGAACGGATCACGCGCCCGGTGCTCGAGCTGGTGCGGGGCGCCGAAGAGATGAAGCGCGGCAACTACGACTATCCGCTCGCGGTGCGCGCCGAGGACGAGATCGGCTACCTGGCGGAGCGCTTCGGCGAGATGCGCGAGCGCGAGAAGGACTACATCAAGAGCCTCGAGGAGGTGGCGCGGCTCAAGAGCGAGTTCATCAGCATCGCCTCGCATGAGCTGCGCACCCCGATCAGCGTGATCAAGGGCTTCATCGAGCTGTTCGCGAACGGCAGCCTGGGCAAGACCACCGACTCGCAGGACACGGCGCTCCAGGCGATCGGGCGCAGCCTCGGCCATCTCACCCGCATCGCCGAGGACGCAACGCGCGTGGCGCAGATCGAGAGCGAGCGGCTCACGCTGGTGTTCGGCGGCCACGCCGTCGAGGCCCTGGTGCGGCAGGCGGTTTCCATGGCGGCCGGCGACGCGCCCAATCGCGATCTCTCGATCACCACCGAGGTCGAGCCCGAGCTCCCCAGGCGCGCGTGGACGGCCCGCGCCTCGCCCAGGCGCTCGCCAATCTGGTGCGCAACGCGATCCGCTTCACCCCGATGGCGGCACGATCGAGGTGCGCGGCGCGCGCGCGGCGATCGCCTGGTGCTGAGCGTTAAGGACAGCGGCATCGGCATTCCCGAAGAGAAGATGGGCGCGATCATGCGCCGCTCGCTGGTGGTGCGCGACTCGCTCCACCACCATTCGTCGGGGACGCTCGAGTTCAATTCCGCGGGCCTCGGCCTCGGCCTCACGCTGGTGCGCGGCGTGGTGGAAGCGCACGGCGGCACCATCGAGGCGGTGAGCCGCTTGGACGAGGGCAGCACGTTCACGATTCGCGTGCCGTACTGGGCCGACGAGTCGCTCGATCGCGCGGCCTGATCGAGCCGGCGGTGGCCGAGAGTTCGAGCCGTGACGCGATCAGGCGATTGGGAGGCGGTCCGCACCCTCGCCTGACGGAACTTTGAGGGGCCCGGTCGCCTGATCGCGTCACGGCTCGAACTCTCGGGCCACCGCTCCGCGCGAAGTTGCGCGAAACTCCTGACCCGATCCCGACTCCGCGCGAAGGTGCGCCCGACAGAATCCGGGTGCCCCACAGGGCCTAACAGGGAAGAGGGGTGAGAATCCCCCACGGTCCCGCCACTGTGAAGGGTTTCGCGGTCCTCACACGCCACTGATCGCCCAGCGATCGGGAAGGCGAGGACCGCACGAGCAGACCCTGAGTCAGGAGACCTGCCCGGATGCCATGAACCGGGGCGCTTCGCGTGAAGGCGCCGGGTAGATCTTGCCCGCGCCCTTTCCAGTGAGTTCCCGGGAGAGGGCTTTCCGTTGGGCGCGAGCGACGCCAGGAACGCGCGGTTCTGCTTCGGTCTGCTGGTGGTTTCCGCACGCCTGGTCGCGGCGACCTCGCGGGCGCCGACGCGACGCCGGATTCCACTGTCGCCGATTCGATCGCGACCCCGCCGCGGGCGACACCGTGCTGATGTTGCCGGAAGTGCGCGTGACCGACGAGCGGCCCCATCCACGCGGCGCGCCGCCTGCCCACCGCCTTCACCGCCGAGATCCGACCGGGCGCGCGGCGGCGCCATCGATCTGCTCCCGGAGCTGATGAGCGAGCTGCCCGGCGTCCACGTGCAGCAGTACGGCGGGCTCGGCGCCTTCAGCGTGATGTCGGTGCGGGGCTCATCGCCCGGCCAGGTCATGGTGTTCCTGGACGGGACGCCGGTGACCTCGGCCGCGCACAGCGTGGTGAGCCTTGCCGATCTGCCGCTCAGCTCGGTCGATCACATCGAGGTGTACCAGGGCGCGAGCCCGCTCGGCCTCGGACCCGCGGCGGGCGGGCGCGATCAACCTGGTCACCGCGACCGGTGATCGCACCGCGCGAGCTACGCGTCGCACGCGGCTCGTTTGACACCTGGGATGCGCACGGCACCGCGGCGGGCGCGCGCGGCGCCTGGAGCGCGCTCGTGCATGGCGGCTACCTAGGCTCGCGGGGAACTTCCCGTATCTCGACGACAACGGCACGCGCATTCAATCCGGGCGACGACGTCGACCGCGGCGCGCGCCAACAACCACTTCGACTCATGGACGGGGCTCGCACACCTCGCCTGGCGCCCGCGCCCGGGATTTGGCGTAACCGCGCGCGCCGACGGGTTCGGGAAGCGGCAAGGGCTCGCGGGCCTCGGCCCGTCCCCACGAAGACCGCCGGGCTCGAGTTCGAGCGTTTCATCGGGCAGCTCGAAGCGACAACGCCGGCGCGCGGCGCGCTGGTGCCGCGCGCGACGCTGCGCGGCGGGCGCAACCACGAGCGCACGCGCTTCCACGATCTCGCTTCGCCTCCCGAGCTGGGGCTCGGCAATCACGACACCGACGATCGACTGGTTGCCGACCACCTCGATATCGAGTCCGAGTGGCCGGCCTCTACCGATGGCGCTCGCGCTCCAGGCCGGCGCCGGCGTCTCGCGCGAAGAGGCGCGCCTCCACGACGCTGCCGACACGCGTCCCGATCCGGTGCCCAGTCGGCGCGATCGCAGGGGCGCTACGCTCGGTGCCCAGTGGCGGCCCTTCGCGGCCCGTTTCCTGCTGCACGTCGCGCAACGCTGGGACCGGATCGACGACGCCCTCCACGCGACCGGCGCGGGCGGCGTCACCACCGCCCAGCAGACCTCGCGGCTCACACGCGCCCGCAGCTCGGCGCGCGCGCGCGCGTGGCGCTCGGCTTCGAGCTGCGCGCCAACTGGTCAGAGGCCGAGCGCGTTCCGGACTTCCTCGAGCTGTTCGGCAACCAGGGCAACGTGCTCGGGAACCCGACGCTTCAGCCCGAGCACGTCGAGAGCTGGGACGCGGGCGCCTCGTGGACCGCGCCGGCACACGGCCCCTTCACCGCCGCGGTGACGTGGGCGCAGCTTCGAGAACCGTTCGCGCGACCTGATCCTCTACGTGCGCAACTCGGCAGCCACCGTGCGCGCCCAGAACATCGCCGCGCGCGCGTCACCGGCGAGGAGCTGGGGTGGCGAATCGGGCACGCCGCGCTGCGCGCCTCGGGCTCGTTCACCTGGCAGGATCCCGTGGACGAGAGCGACGCGCCGTACTACCACGGCAAGCAGCTCGCGCAGCGACCGGGACGCGAAGGGTACGTCCAGGCCGTGTGGGAGCCCGGCGCGCTTGGACTGGAGCGCCGATGTCCACTACCTCGCCGACAACTTCCTCGACCGCTACAACACCTACTGGATCGGCAGCCGCACGCTGGTGGGCGCGTGGATCTCGTTCGCGCCGCGTCGCTGGCCGGTCCGCGTCTCGCTCGAGGGCAAGAACCTCGGCGACCGGCGGGTCGAGGACGTGGCCGGATTCCCGCTGCCCGGCCGCACCGTGTTCATCGCCTGCGAAACCCACGTCGGTTCCACTCCTCGCTAGGAGGTCCCGTGCATCCGCTCCGCCAATTGCTCGCCGCGCTCCCGCTGCTCTGCTCGTTGTCGCTGCTCACGCCATCGGTCGCTGGCGCCGCGGAGACCAAGGCGTTCGCCTTCACCAGCGACTTCTCGACCGGCAAACTGTCGGTCGCGAATCTCGCGACCCGCGCGGTGTCACTCGACGTGGCCACGGTCGGCTCCGACGCGGTAGTGCGCTACTCGCGGGTCTGCTCTACGTGGTGAACCGCTTTGGTGGCGACAACATCCAGGTGATCGATCCCTCCACCAACGCGACGGTGCGGCAGTTCTCGGTCGGCAACGGCACCAATCCGCAGGACATCGTGTTCGTCTCGCCGGCCAAGGCCTACGTGTCGCGCTACGGCTCCGCGAGCCTGCTGGTGGTCAATCCGTCGGACGCGAACGGCCTTCCGCAAACGCCCATCTCGCTCGCCGGCTTCGCCGACTCCGACGGCTTGCCCGAGATGGCGCGCATGATCAAGGTGGGCCGCTACGTGTTCGTGGCCTGCCAGCGACTCACGAACTTCGCCGCCACCAATCCGAGCATGGTGGTCGTGATCGACTCCCAGACCGACCAGGTGGTGGACGTCGATCCCAACGCGGCGGGTGTGCAGGCGATCACCCTCACGCTGCGCAATCCCGTCACCACCTTCGACTACGATCGCGTCAACGGCCGGCTGTGGATCGGCTGCGCCGGCGACTTCGGCGTGCTCGACGGCGGGGTCGAGGTGATCAACCCCTACACCTTCTCGGACGAGGGCGTGCGGGTCACCGAGGCCACGCTCGGCGGCGACATCAACGACATCGTGTGGCACACCGCCACCCATGCGTACGCGCTGGTGGGGACGGCTCGATCAACCGCCTGGTCTCGTGGAATCCGAGCACCGGGATCAAGATCGCCAACGTGTTCACCGCCAACGGCGGCTTCAGCCTGCCCGACATGGAACTGAACGATCGGGGCGAGCTGTGGGTCTGCAAGAACCCGAGCCCCGCGACGCCGACGGATCTTCCCGGGCTGCTCGCTTTCTCGGTAGCGAGCGACGCGCTGCTCGCGGGCCCGCTCGACACCGGACTGCCGCCGATCGCGTTGACGTTCGATCATGCCACTGACGAGGTGACGGGTGTGGGAGCACCGCTTGGTGCTCCTTCGGGGTCCGCGATTGCCCTTGCTGGTCCGTGGCCGAACCCGGCGCGCGGGGCTGCACGATTCTCACTGTCGCTCGCGCGGTCGTCGACCTCCGACGTCGCCGTGCTGGATGCCGCGGGGCGCCATGTGCGGACGCTGATGACTGGCACGCTGAGCGCCGGCGAGCATCCGATCTCCTGGGACCTGGCGGATGACTCGGGACGGCCGCTCCCGCCGGTCTCTACTTCGTGCGTGCGCAGGTGGGCGGGGAGGTGACGGCGCAGGAGGCTCGTAGTGTCGCGTTGACCCTGGCCGTGGTGCGCGGGCGCCGATCCGATCAGTTCAGCACCACCGCCCGCGCCACGCGTCTCGGCGCTCCTGGCTCAAGCGGAGCCAATAGACTCCTGCGCGGATTCCAATGTCGCGAGTGAAGGTGATCACGTGCGGACCGGGCCCCAGCGAGCCGATCTCCTGTACACGGACACGCCGGCCGGAGAGATCGAGCAGCTCGAGCGTCGCGGGAGCGTCGCTTGCCAAAGTGAAAGCGGCATGAAGGTCAGTCGGCGCGGGATTGGGGCGCAGGCCCTCGAGCCCCAATGCCGATCGCGAAGAGGCCGCGACCGCCACGGGACCATTGTTGAGGAAGACCGCGACCGTGGCGCCATAGAGCGCGATCAGGTCGGGTTTGCCGTCGAGGTTCATGTCGGCGGCCGCGACCGCGTACACCGGGCTCCCACATGGGACGAAGACAGTCTGTCCGAAGGCTCCGTCGCCCATCCGAGCGCAATCGCGACCGAGTCGCCCTCACACGTGGCGACGTCGAGGATTCCCGTCACCATCGAAGTCTGCCTCCGCGACCGAGTAGGAGTTCTCGCCTCCGGCCACGGCCGCGACCGGTGGGCGAAACGTTCCATCGCCGTTCCCGAGGACGACAAGAGCACTGGCGGGCCAGCCGGCGACGACGACGTCCAGATGGCCGTCGCGATTCATGTCGGCCACGTCAACGTCGTACATCAGATTTATCACCGAGAAGCCGACCGGAGGCCGGAACGTTCCGTCGCCGTTCCCGAAGTACAAACCCCGCCGCCGTTCTCCTGTCCAGCCAGGATGTCGAGTGCACCATCCTCGTCGAAGTCGCCGAGGGCCAGGTCGGTCATGTCGCGAGTTGCCGCCAGCTTCGTGGGCGCGGCGAAGCTACCGCTCCCGGTGCCGGCCACCGTGGTGACGGAATGACAACAGACGAGCGTGCCCGGGTTCGATGTGACGAGGTCCGGCCAGCCGTCGCCGTTGAGATCGCCGATCCCGATCGAAACCGGATATAGACCCGTTGGGGAGTCGACGCGAGCGTGAGGTTCCCGTGTCCGTCTCCCAGGAAAACTGACACGTAATCGTTGCTGGAACCGGCCACGACGTCGAGGTGGCCGTCCCGATCGACATCCCCGACGGCCAGATAGCTCCAGTACGATCCGTTGTCGATCAGCGTCCGAGGTCCCCACGTCCCATCCGGGTTGGCGAGCAGGACGCTGATCGTGTTCTCGTAGCGACTGGTGACCAGCAGATCGGGCCGCCCATCCTCGTTGAGATCCGCGATCGCGACGACACGCGGCTCGTTCCCCACGCCGGCCGTGATCGGAGCCGCGAACCCCAGTGCGGCGGCGGGCGTTGCTCGGAGGAGTGACGCGGGCACGAGCAGACAAGAGCGATGAACCGACGACGAATGAGAGCGGCGATCATGTCGGGCCTCGAGCGGCGTCTACGCTGGGAGTGACGCCGCGGAAGCCGGATTCTCCGCCGCTCGCCGAGTCTTTTCAACAGAAATGACCGCTGCGGCGGGACGGCGGATCCCAGCATGGCGGCCGACCCTGTCTGCGGATAGATTGGTGCCATGCTCCCCGTGCTGGTGATCGTGGTGACGCTTGCGGCCGCGCCGCATCCGCCACAATCGGTTCCGCGCGAGTGGATTCGGCGTCGGCTGTGCCTGCCGATACGGCCGCTGTCGCGCACGCCAACCCGTCAGCTGCATCACGCGACTACCTGGCCGAGATGAGCGCCGGATTCACGGCGCAGAACCGCACCTACTGGCGCACCCAGTGGTGCTCGCCTTCGTCGGTCCGCTCCTCTCCATCCTGGTCGCCGCGCTGATCCTGTTCTCGGGGCTCGCGGCGAAGCTGCGCGACATCGCCACCGTGCTGTCGCGGTTTGGCTGGGTGCGGCTGCTGGTGTTCTTCACCCTCTACACGTTGATCGTCTACGTCGTCACCTTCCCGCTCGAGTGGTACCAGGGCTACGCGCTCGAGCACTACTACGGCCTCTCCACCCAGAGCTTCGCCGCCTGGATCGCCGACGAGGGCAAGGAGCTCCTGGTGAGTGTCGTGCTGCTCGCGGTGGTCCCGATCCTGTGGCTCGCCTACCGCGCGATCGAGAAGAGCCCACGCCGCTGGTGGCTGTGGTTCGCGTTCGCCACGCTGCCGCTGGTACTGGGCATCGCGCTGATCGAGCCGCTGGTGATCGATCCGCTCTTCAACAAGTTCACGCCGCTCCGCGACCAGCAGCTCAAGGCCAAGATCATCGCGCTCGCGGAGCGCGCCGAGATTCCCGGCCGCAAGGTGTACGAGGTCGACAAGAGCAAGCAGACCAAGACCCTCAACGCCTACGTGAACGGCTTCGGGGTGTCGCAGCGCATCGTCCTCTGGGACACGACCCTCCACGCCATGAGCGATGACGAGATCCTCTACGTGATGGGCCACGAGATGGGGCACTACAAGCTGGCTCACATCTGGAAGGGGATCGCGCTCTCAGCGCTGGGCAGCTTCGCGCTGCTGTGGATCGCGGCCCGGATCGCCCGCTGGGCGGTGCGGCGCTTCGGCGACGCGTGGGGCTTCCACGAGCTGCACGACATCGCCTCGCTGCCGCTGCTGCTCGCGATCCTGCTGGGGCTCAACTTCGTGTCGCAGCCGATCTCCAACGCGGTCTCACGCCGGATCGAGACCGAGGCCGACGCTCTTCGGCCTCGAGATCACCCACGACAACGACGCGGCGGCGCGCGCGTTTCTCAAGCTCGGCGCGCAGAACAAGTCGAATCCCGATCCGCCGGCCTGGATCCGACTGACGCTCTACACGCACCCCACCTTGGCCGATCGCGTGCGCCTGGCGCTCGAGTACCGGCCGTGGGAGCAGGGCAAGCCGAACCGCTTCTTCCACGGGAAATAGTCGAAGCGGCCGCACGCCGGCTCCGCCCTGCCTCGCAGACCGGCGCGCGGATTCGGAAAGCTCAGTCGGTCATCACGATCTTCGCGACTTTAGTAATCCCCTCCGCACTGAACCGCGCCAGGTAGACGCCGGACGGCAGTGGCTTGCCTCGTTCGTCGCTTCCCTTCCAGACCGCGCGCCACACGCCCGCGGGCTGCGCGCCGTCGACGAGTCCTCGCGATCCGCCGTCCTCGCAAGTCGTAGATCGAGATCGCGACGGCGCCGCCCCGAGCGAGCCCGTACTCGAGCGCGATCGCTCCGTGGAAGGGATTGGGCACGGGGAGCCGAGGTAGGTGCGCGCCGGAATCGTTCCGGGCGGCACGCTGGTGATCTGGGAGGGCGACAGCAGGGTGAAGATCGACTCGTTGGAGTGACGATCGATCGCCGAGACCTTGTAATGGGACACGCCGGGTTCGAAGGCATCGTCCTGGATCGAGGCGTTGGTTGGCTGCCCGATGCGGTTGGTGGGCGAGGGGACGAACGAAGGAGAAGTGCCCTTGTAGACCGCGTAGTGCCAGAGGTCGTTCTCCGGATTCGCCGACCAGTGGATGACCACGCTGGTCCCGCCGACCTGCCCGCCGCTCACGTTCTGCGGCGGCCCCGGGGCCAGGTTGTCGACCGAGCGTCCTGTGGCCCCGAAAGACGGCACCAACAGACCCGGGCTCTGAGTGTGGGCGACCACGACGTAGCTCTCGTCCGCGGAGCCCAGCGCGGTCGAATCGGTATGTGTGGGTGCTAGCACCGTATACGATGAGAATTGAAGGGCGGGCAGGTAGGCAAAGGCGTCCCAGGTGCCGGCGGGGAAGTCCGTGTAACCCGTCAGATGGCTCGCGACGCTGGGCGTGCTGGTAATGCCCGCCGGATCCAGCTCGCGCGGAAGAATGCCTCGAGGATCGAGGAGGCGCGCCGGTCCTGAGCCGATCGATCCTGGCCGCTTGCGCCAGAGACTGTATGACGTGCCCTCGACAATTGGCTTGTTGAAGCCCAGCTGAACCCATCCCCCTCGTCCGCGAGAACATCCGCGACCGAAAGGCTCTGGGCGCGGTAGTTCGCGGCCCAGCTCGATTCACCCGAGGCAAGCGAGCGGCCCAGCTGGCTGCCGAGTTCCATGTACGCACTCCGGTGCCGTCGGGGCGACGGCACCGAGACCGGCGCTCGCCCCGACGACGATCGGTCGCACGCCATTGAGTATCCACAGGGGGTTCCCATTGCCATCCAGATGCTGGCCCGCCACTCCTTCATCTCCACCCCAGGCGATGAACACGCCGCCGGCTCCGTCATAGGCCATACTGGGACCTTTCTGGCACAACGTGCCCGTGGCGACCTGCGCTCCGTTGGCCGCCCACAGGATCGTCCCGCTGGAGTTGACGCGCTGTGCGAAGATGTCCTGGCAGCCGTTTCGATCGTCCGACCACGCGGCAAAGACTCCGCCCGAACCGTCCGAGACGAGCACGAGGGCGCCTTGATTGAGGGGGCGGTGCAGAGCGCGACGCCGTTTGAAGTCCACAAAGCCGTGCCGCTCGTGTTCACCCGCTGGGCGTAGATATCGCTGTCCGCTCCGCGTTGATCCACCCACGCCACGATGACCCCACCGGCGCCATCACTCGCGAGCGTCTGAGCCTGCTGACGGCCGGCGGCGTTGCAGACCGCGATGCCGTTCGCGGTCCAGAGCGCCGTGCCGCCCGACGAGACATGCTGCATGTAGAGATCGGACGTCCCGACGACGCCGGCTCGATAGTCCTCCCACGCCAGGTAGCAGCCACCCGATTCGTCCCCGCAGACCGAAAGAGACGCAATCGTTTGAACGCCGGTGACGTTCTCCACGACCACACCGTTGGCGATCCATTGGGGCACTCCGGTCGGGCTGAGCTTTTGGACGAACAGCTGGAGGTTTCCAGCTCCCGCGCGGTTGTCTCTCCAGAAGACGAACGAGTTCCCGGCCCCGTCGAAGCGATCGCCAAGGGGCTGGTAGGGTCCGATGCCACGGTCAGTGGTCCCCAGAGAATGCTCCCGGTGGAGCTCACCCGGGCCACTTGCATAGCGCCGAAGAGGCTCACCGCGATGGCGCCCCCGCACGGTCAGGCGCTGCGCCCATGAGCGTGCCCTGCGTGGCGTTCAGGGTGCTCCAGAGGATCGCTCCCGTGGGATCCACCTTGTAGAAGCCGGCCCCGAAGTTGTTGTAGCCGCCCCCAATGTAATTGCCCGCGCCATCGGCGAATCCGGGCAGGTTGTTGGGGGCCGGTAGCTGAAGCCCGTTATACGCCCATAGCGCATACGCGGATTTCGAGTACGCCATGGCACCCAGAAGAGCCACCAACGCAATGCAAGTCCTTCGCGAGATCAACATGGTCGTCTCCTCGGCGGCGTGCGGGGGCGGGGACAAGAACGCGAGATGGCACGAGGTATTCGCGTCGGATCTTGCGGATCACACATGAGAGCTGGTTTCCGCCCGGGGTCGCGGGCGGGATTCTCCACCCGGCTCTTGGCCTGCGCAATCTATTTCCGTGGCCGGCGGAGGGGCGAGGCGGCCAGGCCGCGCCCCGTTCCCGCCTTGCTCAGGGCACGATGGCGGGAATGAATCCGTAGCGCTCGAGGACCTGCTGTCCCTGGGGCGACAGCACGCGCTCCACGAACAGGCGCGCCGTCGTGGATCCCTCGGCGTCCTTGAGCACCGCGATCGGGTAGGAGGCCAGCACGTTCAGGCTGTCGGGGATCTCTAGCACGCGCACGTAGCGCGAAACGGGGCCGATCGCGTCGGAGCGGTAGCAGAGGCCGGCGTCGGCCTCGCCGAGCTGCACCTTGGCCACCACGCCGCGCACGTTGTCCTCCTCGGACACCAGGTTGCCAAGCGCGCGGCGCGCGAAGCTCGGACCGCAGCCGGGGAGCCGGGACAGGTTGCGCAGGACCTCGCGGCTGTAGCGTCCCGCGGGCACGGCCTCGGCCGCGAGAACCAGCTTCACGCCGGGCTTGGCGATGTCCGCGAGCCCCGAGATGCGCGCCGGGTTGGTACGGGGCACGATCGCAACGAGAATGTTGCGCGCGAAGGCCTGGGAAGTCCCGGCGAGCATGCCGTGCGCGCGCACGTGGCCCATCCACTGGTCGTCGGCCGAGGCGAACACGTCGGCCTCGGCGCCCTGCTCGATCTGGAGCGCCAGCGTGTTCGATCCACCGAAGTTGAATCGCACGTGGAGTCCCGGCATGTCACGCTCGAGCGACTTGCCGATGTCTGTGAACGCATCCGACAGCGATGCGGCGGCGGACACGGTGAGGGTCGGGGGTGTGCTCGCGGGGAGACGGGCAGGTCGGCGGTGGCGAGGAGCACGACCGCGGCCAGGAACACGACCCACGCTCTCACAACTCTCCTCCGGCCTTGCCGATCATGATCTCGGTCGCCTTGACCACGGCGACCACCTCGTCGCCCACGGCGAGGCCGAGGCGCTCCGCCGACGAGCGCGTGATCACGGACACCAGCTCCTGATCGCCGATCCGCACCTGGACCTCCGCCATCAGTCCGTCCATCACCAGGCTCGTGATCCGGCCATGCAGCCGATTGCGGGCGCTGATCGCGAGCCATCCGGGGCGCGCGCTGGGCTCGAGGGCCGGGGCGTCCTGGCCGAGCAATCGTTCGATCTCGTCGCTGCGGAATAGCCACTTCCGCCCCAACCTGACCGCCGGCAGCTTACCGCTCCGCGCCAGGCTTTGAACCCGTTTGACGTTGAGATGGAGCAGGACAGCGGCTTCCTGAGCGTTGAAAGTTCGCATGGGTCTCTTAGGGTGCTATAGTGCCGCGCCTGATCGGAGCGGGGGGCATTTTGAGGTATATGAGGCATCGTCTGCAAGCGATTGCCATGATCCTGGGGAGCTTAGCCGGAGTGGTCTCGAAAGCGTCGGGACAGACTCCGGCGAGTCCCCGGACTCCACTCGCGCCGCCCCCAAGTTTCGGCGCCCAAGGCACTGGGTTATGTCAGGCGCGCGAGACCTGGCAGGAACACATCGGGGCGATAGCCACGATCAATCGTGCGCGCGTAGGCATCGAAGGAACTCTCCCCAACCGCTTCTCCTATCGGGTGCTCGTCGAAATGGAAGTTCCGGCCGGCGCCAAGTCACCCGCCACGCCGAGCCTGCGCGACGCGTACATCCGCTGGAGTCGCGCGCCCTGGTCGATCTGGGCCGGGCAATACAAGACCCCCTTCAGCCGCGAGTTCGTGACGTCGATCACGGCGATCGAGACCGCCGACCGCGCCACCGTCGTCGACTCGCTCGCTACCAAGCGCGACATCGGGGTTATGGGCGACGTTGCCATCGGTCCCTACGCCACGATTGCGCTGGGCGTATTCAACGGCGAAGGACAGAACGCATCCACCAACCGCGACTCCACGGTGCTCCTGGTGTCGCGCGCCACCACGCGCATCATTCCTCAGCTGACCGTGGGCGGCAGCTTCGCCCGCTTCGGGCCCGACAGCCTGCGTTACGGCGCCGAGGCGAGCGTCGAGCAGGTCGGGACTCCTGCTGCGCGGGGAGTACATCGGCCAGCACCGTCCTGGGCATCGGCCAGGACGACTACGGCTGGTTTGCGCTGGGCGGCTGGCGCGCGCTGACCTGGCTGCAGCTCGTGCTCAAGCAGGAGGACTTCCGGCGGCCGTACATTGGCTCGTCGCGGCGGATGGAGGGCACGACGGCCGGAGCGAACGTGGACTTTCCGGGCGGCCACACGCGCGCGATCGTGGACTGGGTGGTGCGGAAGAACGGAGCGGCACAGCAGCGGCGCGATCAGGTGATCGCGCAGCTCAGGTGAAGTTCTAGAGCACGACCAGGCGTCGGGTCCGTAGCTCCGCGCCGCTCGCGAGCCGCAGCAGGTAGATCCCCGGCGCCACGCGCCGTCCCCACGTCGCGCAGATCCCAGCCGAACTCGTAGCGCGCGGCGATGAAGTCGTGATCGGCGAGCAGCCGCACGCGGCGACCCTGCACGTCGAGCACCTCCGAGCCGCGCGTGCGCTGCGGTCGGCAGCGCGAATGACAGACGCGCCGCTCGGCCCGCGGGGTTCGGCGTGGGAGGATCGAGCGCCACGCGCGCTCGGCCGCACGCCTTCGCCGACCGCGACCGGCGACGGCTGCGCCGCCGGATCGAACGCGATCACGCGGATCGAGTCAGGCTGAAGCCGTCGAAGTTGTTCCCGTTGTTGCTGAGCACGCGGAAGCGCACCTTGACCGAGGTGTTGCCCGGGCCGGCGAGGCCGAGAGATCGGCGCGCTCGGCGCGCCACAACCGCCCGCGCCCTCGAACACCGGGGCTCCGGGCGGCTGCGCGCCGGTGTTGCCGGGCACGGTGGCGTGGGCGGGCAGCGGCACGAAGGTCTTGCCCTGCACGTTGGCCTCGATGATCCCGCAATCGATGTCCGTCTCGAACTCCAGCGGGTCTTGAAGTCGATGTAGGCGTGAACTCCGTGCGACAGGTCGAAGCCGCTCACGCTGGTGAGCGCGCGCGTCGAGTTGTTGGGGTAGATGCCGTTGGGACTCTCGGCGAAGAAGGCGCTCGGTCGATAGGCGTCGGCATTCTGGATGCCCCAGGTCGTGTTCCAGTTGCCGAGTCCGGCGCTGGCGTCGTCCGCGAGCACCACGGTCGGCGTTCCGCAGTAGACCTCGACGGTGTCGCGCGAGAAGAAGCCGGCGCCGTCCGCGAAGCTCACCTGGAACCGCACCGCGCGGCGAGGGTCACCGTGTCGTCGGCCGAGATCGCGAGCTCTGAGGATAAGGTTGATCGAAGCTCTGGAGCGACGAGATCGCCGGGAGCGCGGCGCTCGCCGACCACACGTGCACGCCGGCGGAGAGCGGCACGAGCGTGGCGGTGAGCGCGGGACTCGGCGCCAGCCCGCGGTTGCGAGCGCGCAGCAGGAGGTGGGCGATCGATCCACGATCGAGCGCGCCCTCGGCGAGCGCGAAGCTCTCGACCCGCACCCACGGACCGGCGACCGCCGTGGCGGTGTAGCAGGCGCGCAGGTTCTCGACCGCGATCGGGAGGATGCGCGAGGCAAACGGCCAGAATCCGTCGCTCGGCCCGCCCAGCTCGGGCGTCACGCCAGCATCCTGGGCTTGAGCGCGGTTTCGCCGTAGCACCAGTCGGTGAACTCGCCGTTCACCGAATAGAGCACGCGGATGCCCTGCCCCGACTGGTACCCGCTGCCGAGCGTGGCCTCGTCGTCCCACTCGTAGAACGTGAGCGAGTCGGCCGTCGCCTGCGTGGTCCACCCCACGGATGGATCATCAGGTCGCCGTACGTGTGGAACGAGATCCCGGTCTTCGGCTGGAGCAGCGCCACGATGTCGCGCTCGGCCTGTGTCTCGGGCTCCGAGAACGGCGCGGGGCCGCGGTAGGTCTCGTCGGCCGGGTTGGGGCTCGAGCCCACGTCGTCGAGTCCCCACTGGTAGCCGTAGTTGCGGTTGAGGTCGATCCCGTCGGTGTTGCGATCGACCAGGCCGTTGTTGTTGGTGTCGCGCGCGTTCTTGCGGTGATAGCCAAAGGCCACTCCGCCGTTGGAGATGTAGTAATCCTCGTTGATCTTGTATCCGTCGGGATTGACCACCGGAACGATGTAGATCCTGCGCTGATCGAGCAGCGAGGTGGCGACGGGATCGCTGCCGTACTCTGGCGACGATGTCGTCCACGAAGTAGAGCAGCGCCTGCATGCCCCGGGCTCGCGCGCATGGGTGAGCGCGTTGAAGAACACCACCGGACGCGTGTCCGGTCCGGTCACGCGCTTCGCCGAGCGCGAGTCCCCAGATCGGCCGGCCCTGGAGCGTCCAGCCCAGCGTGTCGATCTTGTCCGCGACCACGTCGTGCGCATCCGACGCGACCAGGTCGTCGAGCTTCATCTTCACTTCTTCCAGCGTCCAGAAGCCGGCCAGGCTGCCGGAGCCGAACGGCGGCAGTGTCTCGATGCGCGCGATCCCGTCGGGACGCGCCGCGCTGAGCACGGCCTTGCCCGGCAGGCGGCGGCGCACCATGTATTCGAGATTCGCACGGCGCGCCTCGGTCACCCCGGGGTCGTCGTCGATCGTCTCGGTCGACGCTCCGAGCGTGGCGAGCCGAGCGGCATCCCCGGGCCATTCGAGGATCAGGCAGTGGCTGCCGCGATGGGCCTCGATCACGTCCAGGCCGGCACCGAGCAGCGCCTCGGGGGTCACGATCCCGGAAGGGCGACCCGCGTGAGGCGCGGGGCCGAGGGGTCACGAGCTCGCGTGCGCGGCGCTCGCGAGCGCTCCCAGGCACACCAGAGCGAGGACCGTGAGCAGGGCGGGCGGGCGGTGCCGGGAGCGGGAGCAGAGCATGGGAGAGGTGCGGCTCGGGCAACGAGGTCTAGCACGTGCTACCGCTTGAGGCCGATGCGCTCCCTGAGGAACGGACGGACCAGCGGCAAGGCGGTGTCCATGCCGATGCCGTGGCCGACCTGCGGCACCACGCTGGTGCGGACGTCGACTCCCGCGGCGCGCAGCTTGTTTGCGAACGCGGTGGCCTGGCTCGTCGGCGCGTAAACGTCCAGCTCGCCGTGCACCAGGAGCACCGGCGCGTGGAGGCTGGACGCGAGCAGCGTGGGCGAGCGCTTGCGCCAGCCGTTCTTGCCTCCACCTTCCTTCTCGAGCGCTCGCTTGAGCGAATCGTCAGCGCTCTCACGGTACACGGCGTCGAGATCGTAGAGGCCCGATTGCAGGACCACGGCCGAGAGATCCTTGCGCCGCTCCGCCAGCAGTGCCGCCGCGGTCGCACCGGTCGAGATGCCCCAGATCGCGATGCGGAGGAGTCCACCTGGGGCGAAGCGCCGCAGTCGATCGAGCGCGCGCGACAGAGCATCCACGGTGCGCGTTCCGGCCAGGTCGGGCTTGCCGTCCGAGAGGCCGTAGCCGGGCTGGCTCACCAGCATCACCGTGGCGCCCTGGTTCGCGAGGTACCAGCCGAGCCCGATCATCTTGCGCGCGTGCGAACCTTCTGGATGCACCAGCAGGATCCCGGGGAGCTCCGAGCGGCCAAGGCTCCGGCACGAGCACCGTCTCGATGCGGCCCGCGCGATCGGCGATGAGCTCCGAGCGGAAGCGCTTGCTGACGATCCCGGGAGCCGTCTCGCAGGTTGCGGTGCTCTGGTGCGGCTCGCCCGCCTGGGTGTGCGTGTAGAGCGTGAGCGTCAGCCGGGCGTGCTCGGCGAAGGCCGGCGCCCGGTAGCGCACCACGGTGCTGTCGAAGCGCCCGAGCGACTGGAGCACCTTGACCACCTCCGTGCTGGTCACCCGCTGGATGCGGCTGGTGTGCGTCTGTCCGGGATCGAGGTCCTCGATGACACAGCCCACGCTGTCGCCATAGATGCCCACTTCGAGACCGTTGATCACCTTGATGGGCACCAGCCACTCGAAATTCTCGGTCGCGCTGACCGGCGTGTTCGGGGCCACCAGCATCACCTGACCGGCGTGGACACAAGCGGGAAGCAACAGCACGCAGAGCAGCGTGGAGACTCGCCAACGGCGCGAGAACGAGTGAATCATTCCGTCGACACCTCGTGATGGGCGTACGCAGGGAGACGAGCGCAACATGCTAGCATGACGCTGGCCGCTACGTGCGGCCACGCGGGCGTGGCAACCCAGAATTGGAAAGGTCTGGACGATGCGGCTGGCCTGGCTCTTCGATGTCGACGGCACGCTGATCCGCTCCTACGGCACCGCCCGCCAATCGTTCTCCGCGGCGATCCGCTCGGTGCTCGGCATCGAGGACGCGCTCGAGGATCTGGCCCTCGCCGGCGGCCTCGACCCGCGCATCCTCGATGACATCCTCGCGCGCCTCCAGGCGACCATGACGGACGTCCAGAAGGCGCGCTTCTGGGAGATCGTCCACCAGGAGACCGCGGCCGCCCTGGAAGCCGGCCGGGGCCTGGTCCTGCCGGGAGTCCGTGCGCTGCTCGAAGCGATCGCCGCCGAGCGCGGCCTGGGTGCCGGGACTGCTCACCGGCAACGGCGCTGGTCATGGCGCGCCTCAAGCTCGGGCACTTCCGGCTGCTCGATTCTTTCGCGTTCGCCTCGTTTGGCGACGAGGCTGCGGACCGCGATTCCCTCGCGCGCCTGGCGGTGGCGCGGGCGGCCGAGCGCTGGAAGGTCGCTCCCGATCGCTGCATCGTGGTCGGGGATACCGAGAACGACGTCCGCTGTGCGCGCGCGGCGGGCACATGGGCGGTCGCCGTCGCCACCGGCACCCGATCGCGCGCGGACCTGGCCCTCGAATCGCCCGATCTCCTGCTCGACGACCTGAGTGACACCGCGGGGTTGTTGAAGCTGGGCGCGAGATTGGCCGACCAGTCCGTGGTCGGCTGAGCTACTGGCCGCGCGGCCACTAGCTCTCAGCGGCCGCCGTCGTTCGAGTCGTACTTCTTCGCGGCCTCCTGGAGCAGCTTGAGCGCTTCGTCCAGGTTGTGCGCGACCGCCGCGCCGGGAAACTGGGACCTCAGAGCTTCGACCGGGCGATAGAGCAGCGGGAAGTCGCAGATCTTGAGGATCGAGAGATCGTTGAGACTGTCGCCCATGGCCGCCACGGGAAGCCCGCGCCGTGGAAGCCCGAAACGATCCGCTCCTTCACCCCACGGATCCGGAGCTGGAAGCTCTCGATCAGCCCCCGCCGTCCATGTGGAAGCGGTTGGCGAACAGACTGTGTCCGCCCAGCTTCTGAACCAGAGGCTCGGCCAGCTCGTGGAACGTGTCGGAGATGATCACGACCTGGCCCATCAAGCGCAGCCGCGACAGGAACTCGCGCGCGCCGAGAAACGGCTCGACCGAATGCGCCACGTCCTGCAGGTCGCGGAGCGAGAGGCCTCGCCCGCGCACCGCCGCGACCCGGCGCCGCATGAGCTCGTCGAAGTCGGCCAGATCCCGGGTCGTCCAGTGCAGCTCGGGGACGTCGAAGTGCTCGCCGAGCACCGGCCAGATCTCGGGCGTGAGCACGCCCTCCATGTCGATCGCGAATACCATCGGAGCCCGGCAATCTAGCACGCCCGGAGCCTGCGGGGCGTGGTTCAGTGAGCGATGGTCGTAGGTCGGCTTGGTGTACTTATGGGCACCATCACTACAGAATGATCTCTTGAAATACGGCCAATATTCCGAATAATAGTAGTGCACATGCCATCTCCATCGAATGTCAGTCAGTCGATCGACGAAAAGGATCGCCGGATCCTCACCCTGGTCCAGCGCGACGCCAAGCTGCCCCAGGCCGAGATCGCCCGGCGGGTCGGCCTCTCCGCTGCTGCGGTCAACGAGCGGCTCAAGAAGCTCGAGACCGCGGGCTTCCTGCGGCGCTGGGTCGCCATCGTGGATGCCAAGGCGGTCGGCGCCGGGATCACCGCCTTCGTCGAGGTGTTCGTGGAGCACCCGCGCAGCGAGCCGGGATTCATCGAGCAGATGCGCGGCATCGACGCGGTGCAGGAGTGCCATCACATCACGGGAGAGTTCTCGCTGCTGCTCAAGATCCGGGTCGGCGACATGGAGGGCTTGCAGAATCTGCTCATCGACAAGATCAACGCGCTCGAAGGCAGTGCGACAGACCCGCACGGTGATCGTGCTCTCCACCTCGAAGGAGGAGAGCTACGTTCCCACCGGGCGCGAAGGAGACCTGCCATGACCACCGCGATCGGGCGCTCGAACCTCACGCCGTCCGATGTCCACGGAGTGATCTCGCATCACATGCTGCAGGACGGCTTCGACCTCGTGCTCGATCTCGAGAAGAGCCACGGCCGACGCACTCTACGATTCGCCAGCACGGCCGCTGGATGCTCGACCTGTTCTCGTGCTTCGCCACGGTGCCGATCGGCTTCAACCACCCGAAGATGAAGGAGCCGGCGTTCCTGGCGAAGCTGCAGCGCGCGGCACTCGCCAATCCCACGAACTCCGATCTCTACACGGTCGAGATGGCCGAGTTCGTCGACGACGTTCGGTCGCCTCGCGATGCCGTCGTACCTGCCGCACCTGTTCCTGGTGGCGGGCGGCGCGCGTGGGCGTCGAGAACGCGCTCAAGGCCGCGTTCGACTGGAAGGTGCGCCGCAACTTCCGCAAGGGGCTGCGCGAGGAGCGCGGCCACCAGGTGCTCCACTTCCGCGAGGCCTTCCACGGCCGGACTCGGCTACACGCTGTCGCTCACCAACACCGCCGATCCGAGCAAGTACCAGTACTTCCCAAGTTCGACTGGCCGCGCGTCGACAATCCCAAGCTACGCTTCCCGGTCGACGCGGCCGAGCTCGAGCGCGTCGCAGCGCGCCGAGGCCGCGGCGCTCGGCGCAGATCAAGAGCGCCTTCTCGCGAGCGCAAGGACGACATCGCCTGCATCCTGCTCGAGCCCATCCAGGCCGAGGGCGGCGACCACCACTTCCGCCCCGAGTTCCTGCGCGCGCTGCGCGAGCTCGCCGCACGAGAACGACGCGCTGCTCGTGTGCGACGAGGTGCAGACCGGCATGGGGCTCACCGGCAAGATGTGGGTGCACCAGCACGACGACGTGCGGCCCGACCTGCTCGCGTTCGGCAAGAAGACGCAGGTGTGCGGCATGATGGCCGGCCCGCGTCATCGACGAGGAGCCGGACAACGTGTTCCGCGTCTCGACTCGCGCATCAACTCGACCTGGGGCGGCAACCTGGCCGACATGGTGCGCTGCCAGCGGCTACCTCGAGATCATCGAGGAGGAGCAGCTGGTCGACAACGCCGCCGCCATGGGCACGCACCTGCTACGCAAGTCTCGGCACGCTGGCCGCGGAGTTCCCGGCGCTGGTCTCGAGCGTGCGCGGCAAGGGCCTGATGTGCGCGATCGATCTCCCGAGCGCGGAAGCTGCGCGACCGGGTGAAGGCGGCGATGTTCGAGCGCGGCGCGCTCATCCTCGGCTGCGGCGTGCAGAGCCTGCGCTTCCGCCCGCCGCTCGACATCAGCGCGAGCGAGGCTGGACGAAGGGCTGGATCTGCTGCGGGCCGCGCTAGGCGCCGTCGCCGTCTAGCTCGCCACGCAATCCCCCGCGGCGCCCCTCGCATCGAGAGCGCCGCGCAGGAACGCACTACAGGCGCTACTGCGTCACCGCGGCGCACGCCTATGAGCGACATGTCGCTGCCGAGCTGGATCGAGATCGACTTGATGTCCCCCAGGTTCTTGTCGACCTTGGCGTTGAACTCCGCCATTCCTTGAGGATTCGAGCGGAAGCGCGTCACCTCGGTGCCCGGAGCCGCCGTGCAGGTCCCATCGGTGAAGTACTGCGAGAGGTAATCCGTGCTGGGCTGGAGCCCGGTGATCTTGCCGTGAATGACGGTGCCGCCCTGGGGCAACGCGTTCAGCGTCGCCTGCCCGCTGACACCCGAGCTCTCCTGAGCGATGAAGTTGGCGACAACCTTGGTGCTCGCGGCAAACGCCACGGAGGTCACAAGGAACGCGGCCAGGAAAGCGGGGACGATCGAGTTGCTGCGCATGATGCTCTCCTGTTGTGGCACCGGTCTGGGGGCGACCGGACGAACCCTGTGGGGACTTCGCAGTGTTACAACATCTGCGCGCATGACATCGTCAAAGTGATGTAGAGATTCGAAGGCGCTCAGCGAAGCGCGGCTGTTTCCATCTGCTACTCTGCCGCTCCACTCGCTGTTTCGCCGACTTTCGGAGTGATCTCTGTGAATGATCTGCGACCTTCGCGGCCATCGGCCGCCGTCGTGCTCCTGCGCGGGCACGGCGATGCGCTCGAGACCTATTGGGTCAAGCGCAGCGACGCCGTGCGCTACATGCCCGGCTTCCGCGCGTTCCCGGGGGCACCGCGAACGCCGAGGACGCCGAGCTCGAGATCGACGGCATCGCTCCCGGACCCGAGCGCATTGCGCGAGCGTGTGCGATCCGCGAGGCGTTCGAAGAGACCGGTGTTTTGCTGGCCGATCGCGCGGCACTCACGGACCTCGACGCGGCGCGCACCCGCCTGCTCGACGGCACCGTGCGCTTCCCCGAGCTGGCGGGCGAGCATGGCTGGCGGTTTCGCGCCGACGCGGTGATGTCGGCGGGACGCTGGATCAGTCCGCCGTTCGCGGCGACGCGCTTCGAGACGCAGTTCTTCGTGGCCCGCGTGCCGGAGGGGCAGGAGCCGAGCGTGCGCGTCGGCGAGCTTGCCGAAGGTGAATGGGTGCATCCGATCGGGGCGCTGCGCGCTGGCACGCGGGGCACGAGACCTTCGCGGCGCCGATCCTCTACAGCCTGATCGCGCTGGGCGAGGGCGAGGACGGCGTGGCCGAGCGCATGGCAATGGGGCCGGAGGCCTCGGGCAGGCCGGTGCGGAGGATCGAGCTCGAGTGGGGCATCGTCCTCCACCCGATGAAGACACGTCCGCTCCCACCCGCGACCCACAGCAACGCCTATCTGGTCGGCGACCGTGAGATGGCGCTGATCGATCCAGGCAGCGGCGATCCCGGACGAGCTGCGCTCCCTCTTCGCGCTGATCGAGCTGCTCGGCACCGACGGCCGCGCGGTCAAGATCGTCTTGCTCACGCATCACCATCCCGACCACGTCGGTGGGCTCGACGCGGTGCGAGAGCGCCTGCGCGTGCCGGTCGGCGCGCATCCGGAAACGGCGAAGCGGGTGCGGGTCGATTTCACCATCGAGGACGGCCAGTGGATCACGCTGGTGCCGCAGCAGGCCGACTGGAGCTTGCGCGCCCTCCACACGCCCGGCCACGCGCGTGGGCATCTCTGCTTCTACCATCCGCGCACGCGCTCGCTGTTCTCGGGCGATCACGTGGTGGGAGGGAGCGGAACCGTGATCGTGGACCCGCCCGAGGGCGACATGAGCGACTACCTCGCGAGCCTCGAGCGGCTGACCACACTCGGCGCCGAGACCTTGTTCCCGGACACGGAGCGCCCCAGGGCGCGGTGGCGCGCCGGCTCGCCGAGCTGATCGCGCATCGCCGCGGTCGGGAGGAGAAGGTGCTGGCGGCACTCCAGCCCGCGCCGCGGTCGCTCGCCGATCTGCTCGAGCGCGCGTATTCCGACACGCCCCGCGAGCTGTGGCCATACGCCGAGCGCTCGCTGCTCGCGCACCTGCTCAAGCCGAGCGCGAAGGCCGCGCGGTCAGGACGGCGAGCAATGGCTCGTGACGGATGCGGCCGGCGGGCCGGCGCGCAGTGCGAGCCCCAGCGCGTGAACCCGGCATACCTCCTGGCCGGGCTGGGCTCCGTGCTCTACGGCGGCGCCGATTTCTGTGGCGGTTTCGCGGCGCGGCGCTCGAGCGCGCTGGCGGTGACGTTCCTGAGCGGCTTCGCTGGACTGGCGGTGCTGTTCTTGGGGCCGCTGTTCGCCCCGGTGTCACGCGCGCGAGCGACATGATCTGGGGAGCGGCCGGTGGCCTGTTCGGCGGCGTGGGCGCGATGCTGGTCTATCGCGCGCTCGCGATCGGTCCGGTGAGCGTGGCCTCGCCGATCTTCAGCATCACCGGACTGGGGTTGCCGGTGATCGTGGGCCTGGCACTCGGCGAGCGTCCTTCGTGGGTGGCGCTCAGCGGTCTCGCACTCTCACCGGTGGCGATCGTGCTGCTCGGCCGCGGCACTCCAACCGGACCCGGGGCTGCGCACGACCCGCGGCGCGCGGTCGTGCCTTCGCTCACCGCGGGCGCTGGTGCTCGGGTTCTTCCTGGTGTTCCTGGGCCGCATCGAGCGTGGTGCGGACCTGTGGCCGCTGGTGATCGCGCGCTCCAGCGGTCTGCGCGGTGCTGCTGGGGCAATCCTGTGGCGACGCCAGCCGCGTCATGCCGAGCGACACGGCGCGCGGCTGGGCCCTCGCGACCGGGGGACTCGATTCGCTGGCGAATCTCGCCTACGTCACCGCGGTGCCAACGCGGGCTCGCTGTCGCTGGTGGCGCGCGCTGGTGTCGCTCGCACCCGCGACCACCGTGCTGCTGGGCCGCGCGGTGTTCGCCGAGCGCTGGAGCGGACCCACAGCGCGCCGGCTTTTGCTGCTCGCAATCTCCGCCGCGGGCGTGCATCTCGTTGGGAGTGAACGACGTCGGTGGTCACCGCGCCTTACGGCACGGGCGCCTCGGCCGTGAGCCCGACCGTGCCGAGCATCCAGACGTAGTCGAACGCCAAGTCGTGCAGCGCGTCGTAGCGGCCGCTGGCGCCACCATGCCCGCGCCCATGTTGCAGTGGAACAGCAGCGGGTTGGAATCGGTCTTGAGCGCGCGCAGTCGCGCGACGAACTTGGCCGGCTCCCAGTAGCTCACCTGGCTGTCGTTCAGGCTGGTGCGCACCAGCATGCTCGGGTAACGGGTCGCGCGGATGTTGTCGTAGGGCGAGTAGGCCTCGCATCCAGGCGGTACTGCTCGGCGTTCTTGGGATTGCCCCATTCCTCAACTCGCCCACCGTGAGCGGCAGCGACTCGTCGAGCATGGTGTTCAGCACGTCCACGAACGGCACCTGCGCGAGCACGCCCTTGAACAGGTCGGGGCGCAGGTTGGTGACGGCGCCCATCAGCAGGCCGCCGGCGCTGCCGCCCTGGATGATCAAGCCGTCCTTGCGGGCGATCTTCTGGCGGATCAGCTCCTCGGCGCAGGCGATGAAATCGGTGAAGGTGTTCATCTTGTTCTTCATGCGGCCGGCTTCGTGCCACGTCTCGCCGAGCTCGCCGCCGCCGCGAATGTGGGCCAACGCGTACACCATGCCGCGGTCCACCAGGCTGAAGCGGGTGGAGTTGAAGATGACGTTCTGCGGGATCCCGTAGGACCCATAGCCATAGAGCAGGCACGGCGCGCTGCCGTCACGGAGCGTGCCCTTGCGATAGAGGATGGTGATCGGGATCTTCACGCCGTCCTTGGCGGTCGCGGTCAGACTCTCCATCGCGTAGCGGACGGGTCCCAGCCGCCCAGCACCTCATTGCGCTTGAGCAGCGTGGATTTCAGTGACTGGAGATCGAGGTCGTAGACGGAGGGAGGGTGCAGGAACGACTGGTAGCTGTATCGGAACGTGGGTGTGTCGAACTCCTCGTTGACCGACGGCGCGGCCGTGTAAGCGACCTCGTCGAAGGTGGCCTCGGCGGTCGCGTGCGTGGAAGGATCGAGGATCACGAACTGCGGGAGCCCGTGGATGCGCTCGGTGAGCACCACGCAGCGCTCGAAACACGACTACCTCGGAGAGCATGACGTCGGGGCGGTGCGGCAGGATCTCGGTCCAGTGCGAGGCGTCGGGGCTCGCGACCGGGGCGGTGACCAGCCGGAAGTTCTTGCCCTTGTCGTTCACGCGGATCCAGAAGCGGTCGCCGCGGTGGTCCAGGTAGTACTCGCGGCCGTGCACGCGGGGCGCGATCACCTTCCAGGTCCCAGTGGAGCGTCGGCCGGCAGCACCGCGACCTCGGAGGTGGTGTGGCTACTGCGGGTCTGGATGAGCCACGCACGACTCCGCGAGGCGCCCACGCCGATCTCGAAGCTGCTCGTCCTTCTCCTCGTAGATCAGAGGATCGGCATTCGCGCCCAGCTCGTGCCGGTAGAGCCGGTACGGGCGTTTCGCGATCGAGTCTTCCTGCGTGTAGAAAAGCGTCTTCCCGTCCGCGGCCCACGCCAGCGACGTCACGCGCTCGGCGTGATCCGCCAACGTGCGTCCCGAGCGCAGATCCTTGACCGCGAGCACGTACTGGCGATATCCGGTGCTGTCGGTGATGTACGCGAGAAGGTTGCCGTCGGGGCTCACCTCGACGTCGCCGAGACCCATGTAGCGATGCCCCTTGGCCAGCGCGTTGACGTCGAGCATCAGCTCTTCCGGCGCCTGCATGTCACCCTTGCGGCGGCAGCGGAACGCGTACTGCTTGCCTTCCTCGGTGCGCGTGTAATAGAGGAAAGCCCCCTTACGGTAAGGCACCGATGAGATCGGTCTGCTTGATGCGCGCCAGCATCTCCTGGTAGAGCGAGTCGCGGAGGGACTGGCCGTTGGCCGTCATCGAGTCGGTGTAGGCGTTCTCGGCCTCGAGATACTGGATCACTTTGGGATTCAGCTTCTCGCGGAGCCAGAAGTAGTCGTCGGGCCGGTGTCGCCGTGGAGCGTGGTGGGATGGGGAATCCGCTCGGCGACCGGTGGAGCGGGGCGGCCGCGGCGTAGGCGGCGATCAGCAGGGCGGCGAGCACCGCGACGGTCGCGCAGCGTTCGGGCAACAGGATCGAGGTCATGGTCGTGGCTCTCGCGTCGTTAGTGGGCAAAACCGGGAGCGTACACTAGGAGCCGTCCCGATGAGACGGGAGTTCTTGGCAGGCTGCTCGTGATCCTCGCCGCGCTCGCGTTGCTCGCGCTCTGCGCGGCTCGGCTGGCACTACTCCGACACTGATCCTGGGCCCCGACCAGCGGCCGGCGCGCCACGGACAGACGATCCTCGCGCGCGTGGACTCGACCATCACGCTCGCGACCAGCGCCAAAGCGGTCCGTCCCGGGCGCTGGGCGATCGAGTGGGAAGGCGGGTACGGCGAGTTGGGTCCCGTGCTCCACGCGGAACCAGACCGCGTCGTGCGTCCCTTCCGTCTCGCGGCCGGAATGGCGCCCGACACCACGGCGCGTCTCGGAGGCTTTGCCTTCGACGCCGATCCGAGACCTGGCTCGGTGTGCCGTTCAAGACGGTGGAGTATCGCTCGTCGCTCGGTCCGATCCTCGCGTGGCTCGTGCCGGGCAGCGATTCGACCTGGGCGATCTTCGTGCACGGCCGCGCCGCCTCACGCGCCGAGATGCTGCGCATGCTCCCGGCCTATCGCGCGCTGGGACTGCCGTGCCTGGTGATCTGTTACCGCAACGACCGCTGCGGCCCGCGCGCCCTCGGTGGGCGCTACCAGATGGGTTTCACCGAGTGGCGCGACCTCGAGGACGCGGTGCGCTTCGCCCTCGAGCACGGCGCGCGTCGCGTGGTCCCGGTGGGATGCAGCATGGGCGGATCGATCGTCGCCGAGTTCCTGCGCCACTCGGCGCTGGCGTCCGCCGCGCCAGTCGCGGTGCTCGACGCGCCGGCGCTCGACCTGGAACGCCATGCTCGCCGTCGGGGCCAGGAACCGACACGTGCCGCCATGGCTCACCGAGGTCGGCAAGTGGATCGCCACGGCGCGCACCGGCATCCCGTGGGACGAGCTGGTGCAGGCGAGGCACGCGGCGGAGTTCAAGCGCGCCCATCCTGATCCTGCACGGCGCAAAGGATGCCACCGCGCCCGTCGAGGCCTCACGCCGTTTCGCCGCGACGCGTCCCGACCTGGTGACGTTCGTGCCGTTCCCCGAAGCCGGCCACGTCGAGGCGACCAACTACGAAGAAGCGCGCTACCGCCGCGTGATCACGGAGTGGCTGCGCGCCCACGGCGTGGGGAGACCATAGCCGGATCGCTGGGTGATGAAGACGCTCTCGCGAAAACAGACTCACTCGGCTCCGCGTTCCACGCTCCGCCTCGTTGTCCTCGGCGCCCTCCGCCGTCCTGGCTGCGGGCGCCTGCGGAGTCTGTCTTTCGCGCGAGCGTCTTCCATCCCCGCTCGTGATCTCTATCGGCTCTCGTCCGGCCGCGGTCCGCGCGGCGAGCGCAGCTTCTCCATCTGCTCGGGCGTGAGCAGCGCGCGCCTCGAGCATGCCGGTCACCCGGTTCTTGGTCAGGGCGGCGCGCAGCGATGCGATCTTGTCGATCTGACGCTCCACCGCGCCGACGTCGGGCTTGTCCGGCGCGCATCAGCTTGCGCAGCTCGAGCGACGCGAGCTGGACGCTGGCGCGCTGATTGATTCCGGTTTTCGCGTGCTGGTCGCGAATGTCCGCGAGCTTCTTGCGCTGTGCGTCGGTGAGATCGAGGTCTTCGATCCGGCTTCGCCGCATGGCGAACCCGCGCATGCCGGGTCCACGGCGCGACATGCCCCAGTGCTGCTGACCACGCATCCCGCCGGGTCCGAACTCGCCACCTTCCATCGAGCCGGGGCGGCCAGACCCATGTCGTCGTCCATTCCCGGGTCGCCGGGATCGTCGGCTAGCCAGCTCTCCACCGCCGGATCCGCGGCGCCTTCGCCCTGCGCGCGCGCGACCGGGGGCGCCAAGATCAGCGCGAAGAGCGCGAGCGCCAACCACCACCTGGTGGACTTCATCTCCAACCTCCTCCACGAGACGAAGCGCCCATCGCTCCGTCCTTCACCTTCAAGGTACACGGGCGGCGTGGCAGAAGTTTGGCAACGCCGTGCGAAATCGCGCTCACGGCGCGGCGTGGTCGATCGGTCCGTCGCTCAGCTCCTGGCGCAGGATGCGATCGAGCGCGCGGGCCGCGAAGGGGCGGTGGATCGCGGTGAGGAGCCACGGCCATGCGAGCGCCCAGAATGCCAACGTCCCCCAGAAGAGCCACGGGCCGTGCGGGTACGAGACCACCCTTTGTCTCACCTGCGGCGCGGCATACACGAGCGCGAGCAGCATCCCGAGCAGCGCACCGTGGATCAGCGCATAACGGTTCCAGCGCTCGAAGGTCACCTCGTAGGAGATGACGTTCCGGCCGACCTGCCGCACGACGACGTGATTGAGCCCGATGGCGTATGCGGTCCCGAAGTCGACCGCCTCGAACTCGATCGCTTCGCGGCTCTTGCCGATCACCCGATAGTTCGCCCGATGTCGGGTTCCCGGCACGAGCCAGCCCGACGCCAGGCGCCGTTCGATGCGGTCGAAGAAACCCTCGGGAACCTGGTCGACCTGGATACCGCCGCCGAAAGAGGGGCGAAAGGAGAAGCCCACCTCGTTCATGGATCGCGCCTCCGGAGCGCGGGTCACCCACCCACGCCACCGATTGTCTTATCGGCCGTGGAGCCCGAGACGATGACCGTCGCGTCAGCGCCGTGCTGTCTTCGAGCGACTGCGATGCGGGGCCTCGCTCCCGATCGGCCGGCGCCGGCGCGGCGGGGCCGCGCTCACGACCGCTCGCGCGCGGGTGCCGAGCCGAGCGCGGATGGCGCGGCCGAGCCGCGCGATGCCTTCCGCGATCATTTCGTCCGAGGCGTTGCTGAAGTTGAGCCGCATGGTGTGCTGCCCGCCGCCGAGCGGATGAAACGCGATGCCCGGGACGAACGCGACGCGCTCCTTCACGGCCTCGATGAGCAGCTCGGACGCGTCGATCGATGCCGGCAGCATGACCCACAGGAACAGCCCGCCCTGGGGCCGCGTCCAGCGCACCCCCAGCGACGGATCGGGGAAGGCCCTCTCGAGCGCCGCGAGCATCACGCCGCGCCGGTGCCCGTAGACTTCGCGGATGCGGCGCACGTGTCGGTCGACGAACCCGCCGCGCGCCACCTCGTACGCCAGCATCTGATCGAAGGTGCTGGTGTGGAGATCGGTGCCCTGCTTGGCCTGCACCATCTTCGCGATGACATCCTTCGGCGCCACCACCCACCCGAGGCGCAGCCCGGGCGCCAGCGTCTTACTGAAGGTGGAGAGGTAGATCACGTTGCCCCGGTAGCGTCCGTTCTTCTCGCAATGCAGCCCCTCGGCGTCGAGCACCACCAGTGGCTTGATGTGCTCCCCTCGTAGCGCAGCTGCCCGTAAGGATCGTCCTCGACGACCGGCACCCCATAGCGGTCGGCGAGCGCCACCAGCTCGAGACGCCGCTCGAGCGGCAGCGTCGTGCCCGTCGGGTTCTGGAAGTTGGGCAAGATGTACATGAACTTGGGACCGGAGCGCAGCGCGTCCTCGAGCTTCGCGGTCTGCAGGCCATAGTCGTCGATCGGCACGGTGACGTAATCGGCGCCATACATGGTGAAGGCCTGGAGCGCGCCGAGGTACGTGGGATTCTCGGTGAGAATCTTGTCGCCGGGATTGATCAGGAGTTTCCCGATCAGGTCGAGCGCCTGCTGTGATCCGCTCGTGATCAGCACGTTCTCGATGTCGACCACGATCCCGTAGCGCGCCATGTGGCGCACGATCATCTCGCGCAGCGGCGGATAGCCTTCGGTGGTGCTGTACTGGAGCGCTTGCCGGCCCATGCCGCTGAGCAGGCGCTCGGCGCCGGCCTTGAACTCCTCGATCGGAAACAATCCCGGCGCCGGCAGTCCTCCCGCGAACGAGATGATGTCGGGCCGGGACGTGAGCTTGAGCAGCTCGCGGATGGCGGAGCTGGTCATCCGCTGGGTGCGCTGGGCGTAGCGGTGCCGCCAGAGTGTGGACATGGGACCCTCCCGTGACGCCGACTCAAGGGCACGACGCATGCCATCTCCCGGGCCCGTCCGAGCCGAGCGCGGCAACCCGCAACCCTCGGCGTGCCCCCAGGCTTGGGCGCACCGCAGCGGCCGGCGTGCTCCCCGATGATCGCCTGTCGAACGATCACCGGGTGCGGCTTTGGCAGGCCGGGAGACGGATTGTCCGCCCTCACGACTCCCGCTTCGATGCGCAAAGCCAGCGTTGAGTTCTTGGTGAACGAGGGATCGAGCGCATAACATGATCGGCGCAATGAAAGATCCCGACGCCAAACTCCAGATGTCGGTGAAGCGCGCCGAAGACGTCGCCCAGGAAAACGTGTCAGTGGGCACTGGCACCACGCGCCAGGTGCTGATCGGCCCTGGTGAAGGACCGCACTTCGCGATGCGGCGGTTCATCATGCAGCCCGGCGGAGGCATCCCGGTCCACACCAACACCGTCGAGCACGAGCAGTACGTGCTGCGCGGTCGCGCGGCGATGACGATCGGCGACGAGCCGGTCGAGGTGAAGGCGGGCGACGTGGTGTTCATTCCCGCGGGGACGCCGCACCCTATCAGGTGCTGGGCGCCGAGCCGTTCGAGTTCCTGTGCATGGTGCCGAACCTGCCGGACCGGATGGAGATCCTGGAGCGCCCGAAGAAGTAGGTCCCCGAGGGCGGTCGTGCTGGGTGCGCTAGGCCGCTTTCGACTGTCCGCTCGTCGTCTCCCGGCTTCGATCCGAGCACGAAGCTGGGGACGCTCGAGCGCCTTGGCCGCGACCCAGGCGCCGACGAGCGCGAACAGGATCGTGATGGCCTCGCTTCCCGGCGAGTCGCCCCACATCTTCACGTAGACGTACCACCCGGCCTCGAGGTTGAAGCCGATCTCCGGGCGTGCCTTCATCACCATCCAGGCGTAGATCATTATCTCGCCCAGCACGACGCTGACGAGCGTGAGCCCCTGGCGATCACGCGGCCCGCGGCGTCCACGCGACCCGCGCCGCGCTTGTAGGTCCACGCCACCAGCGCACCGATGCCGACGGCCGCGGCGGCGAAGATGCGGTTGGTCAGGACTTCGATCGCGGCCCAGGCGACGGCGCCCCCGAGCGCGGCCACCAGACCGAGTGCCAGCCCGGGCAGGTGACGCGCCTCGGTCATCTCATAGGTGCGCTCCGCCATCTCACCCTCGGCGGAGAGCCGTTGCTGGCACGTGGCGCACATCATCATCGGGACTTCGTTGACCAGGACGTACCGCGTCGCCGCACCCGTGGCGCAGACCTCGCAGCGGCCGTCGAAGCGGGGAGTGGTCCGCGTGACGGCCACGATCAGCGCGTCCACCCACGACTGGAGTTGCCCGGCCTTGGGCGTCGAGAAACGGAAGACACGCCGCCATACCAGGGAGTTCTCCGTGAGCGAGAACTCGGGCACGCTGCCCAGCCGCACGGCCTTCTTCGGCCCGCTCTCGATCACTATTCTGCGCCGCGCCGCCCCCTTGCCCGGCAGGGCATCCAGCGTCTCGTCGTCGATCAAGGCCTGACGCAGGCGGTCGACATCGCCGACGCGCGGGAAGCGGATGAGAACCACGAAACCGGGATCTCCCTCGGTGCCCCATCCGACCCGGACCAGCAGGCCATTGTGCTCCCCGGCCATCCATTCGGTGCGGCGCATCCAGCCCTTCTCGGGATGGTGCGCGAGACCCCAGTCACGGGCCCAGTCCCGCCATTGATCCTTCAGCAAGATCGACATGTCGTGTCTCCTCGAGAGACGTGGAGGCGAGGCGCGCGGGGAGGCGACGAGGAGTGTGAGCGCGCGTGGAGCCCGGCTGTCTGGGCGTGGCGAGGAGCCGCCGGGTCCTCGAGGTTATCGACGCCGGCGAACGAGCGCTTGAGCGGTTCGCGCCCGTCTAGTCGAACAGGCCGTCGACTTCCTGGAAAGGCGCCGCGGTGGCGAGCCCGTTGAACGTGCCGTCGCGGGCGATCTCGCGCGCCGCCGCCATGAACCCCGCCCACGCCGCACGCGCCAGCGCGCCACCCACGCTGATGCGCCGCACGCCGAGCTCCGCGGCACGGACCACGGTGAGGTGATGGCCGCCGATCAGCAGGTTGACCGGCTTGGGAGCGACGGCTCGCACCACCACGCTGATGTCCGCGGGCGTCTTGAGCCCCGGCGCGTACAGGCAGTCGGCGCCAGCCTCGGCGTAGGCGGTGAGCCGCCGCACCGTCTCAGCCAGATCCGGGCGACCCACGATGAAGCCCTCGCTGCGCGCGGTGAGCAGCACGCCGCTGCCGGCCACCACGGCGCACGCGGCCTTCACGCGCTCGAGCGCCAGCGGGAATTCATACAGGGGATCCTCGGCGCTGCCGGTCGAATCCTCGATCGAGACGCCCGAGATGCCGGTGCGGATGGCACGGCCGACGTGCTCAGAGACGCGCTCGGGCTCCACCGCGAAGCCGCCTTCGAAGTCGCCGTTGATCGGCACGTCCACGCCCGCCGCGATCTCCTCGAAATGCCGTAACGCCTCCTCGAGCGTGACGTGGTTGTCGGCGCACCCGCGCGACCACGCGAAGCCGGAGCTAGTGGTGGCGAGCGCCGGGAACCCGAGCTGCGCGAGGAAGCGCGCACTCCCGATGTCCCACGGATTGGGGATGACGAAACAACCGGTCTGGTGGAGTCGGCGGAACGTGTCGCGCTTGCGGTCGAGATCGGTCATCGGCGCAGGCTATCCCGGGCGGCGGCCACGGGGCAACGGGGCGGATGCAGCGCGCCGCGGTTGCGGTTACTCTGTGGGGGTTCCCCTTCTCTCATCCCAGGAGTCTCCGCCATGACCGTGAAACGCGTCGCTATCGTCCTCGCCGCGCTCGCCTGGGCGGCTTCGGCCGCTGCCGACGATTCAGGCAACTTCATCTACCGCCTCGGCCAGGACACCACCAGCGTCGAGCACTACACGCGCACGGGCTCGAAGGTCGAGCTGGATCAGGTCGGCCGCGCGCCGCGCACGCTGCGCCGCCACTACTCCTTCGACTACAAAGACGGCATGGTGACCCACGCCACGCTCGTGGCGACTCCTCCCGGCGCCGAGGCCCCGACCCAGACCGTCGACGCGACGTTCGCGGCCGATTCCGTGAACATGGAGGTCAAGGCTCAGAACGGAACCGTGCAGCACGTGGTCTCGGCGGTGCCGCGCGGCGCCGTGGTGGCTCCCGGCGGCAGCCCGTGGCCGTTCTACGAGATGGCTCTCATGAAGCTCGCGGCGGGGAAGTCGGACACCCTGCGCGCCCCGCTCTACCTTCTCGGCGCCACCAACCCCAACGTGATGACGTTCCGCAAGCTCGGCAAGGACTCGGTCGATATCGTCAACGACCGCCTCGATCATTTCCGCGTGCGGGTGGACAAGTCCGGCCACGTGCTGGCCGTGCGCCCGATCTCCGGCACCGCCAAGTTCACGGCAACGCGGGTGGAGAAGCTCGACGTCGACGCGTTCGCGAAATCGTTCATGGCGCGCGAGCAGTCGGGGGTGGACTGGGCGCGCTGTCGCCGCGTGACTCGGTCAAGGTGACCGCGGGCGGCGCCAATCTGTACGTCGACTATGGCCGGCCCGCCAAGCGCGGGCGTGCGGTGTTCGGCGGCGTGGTGCCGTACGGCGAGGTGTGGCGCACCGGCGCGAACGCGGCGACCCAGTTCCGCACCGACAAGGCGCTCGACTTCGGCGGCACGGTGGTGCCCGCGGGCTTCTACACCCTGTGGACCGTGCCGAGCCCCGACGGCTGGAAGCTCATCGTCAACAGCGAGACCGGCCAGTGGGGCACCGAGCACAAGGCCGACAAGGATCTCTTCACCATCCCCATGAAGACCAGCACGCTGCCCCAGGCAGTCGAGCGCTTCACCATCAGCGTGGAGCCGACCGAGCAGGGTGGAACGATCCACATGGACTGGGACACGACCCGCGCCACGGCGACGTTCGTCGCACAGAAGTAGGACGTACCCGCGACGCGCCCTAGATCAGTGGGCGCGTCGCGAGGTCGATCGTGCGCGGCTGGTCTCCGCGCCGGATCTCGAGCCGGTAGCGCGCCGCGCGCCGGAACAGCGCGCGCGCACCTTCGAGCCCGAGGCTCGCGGCCGGACGGCCGTCGATGCTCACGATCTGGTCGCCCTTGCGCAGCCCGCACTCGGCGGCCGGCGTGCGCTCCGCCACCGAGAAGATCATGACGCGGCCGAGATCGGAACTGTCGCCGATGAGGAACGTCCCGCTCATGTCGTACACGAACGGAGGGGAGTCGGTGTAGGGCTCGAGGACGAGCCTTCCATTCGGGTAGTCGAAGGTGGCCTGGCAGCGGCGCAGGATCTCGCCGCCCACGATGCCGTCCGGCTCGCTCTGCGCGAACACACCGACCGTGTCGCGTGAGAACAGCGCCACGGGCTGGGCGAACGTCAAGCCGCCGATGCTCAGGCGTTCGACGCGTCCGAGGTCGCCGCGTGTCTCGCCGCCAGCGCCGCCGCCGATGGTGGCGGTCACCGCGCGGCCGCTCGCATCGAGCAGGCCGTGCCCTTCTGCGAACGGGTGATAGAAGATCACCGTGGCACGCACGCCGGTATCGATCACCAGCCGGCACGGAATCGGAGGGCGTCCTGAGAGACCCACGGAGCCGTCCGCCACGGCCAGGCCACCCTCGGTGTCGATCGGCACCACGATGGCCTTGGGGCCGGGGACGTAGGAGCGCGGATCGATGATCCGCACCCTGCGGTGCGCGTAGTCGAACTGGACGACGTGCCGCCTGAGGAAGTCCTCGCCGAGCAGGCCGTCGACGCGACGGCCTTCGAACGGCTCCACGTGCGAGAGCGAGAACACCCGGAACTCCGGCGCGCTCAGCGTGTCTCCGTCCAGGCTCAGCGTCACCCCCGCACCGACGAGACTCCCACGTCCACGCCCGCGCCGGCGCCGATGTGCTGGCTCTCCTCGTCGCCACGACGGAGCTTCAGCTCGATCGGCGCACTGCTTGAGATCACCGAGCCTCCGGAGCACCCGGTGTCGAAGATGAACCACCTCGGCGCCGACCCGTTGATCGTGACCTGCACGTACGGCTTGTTGCTCGCGATCTCGAAGGGGTGCTCGCGCGCGCTCGCCGCCGGTGCCGGAGGATGGGCTCGCGGCGGTCAGCAGAAGCAGCGCCAGGCCAGCCAGGAGGCACGCCAGCGGGAGACGGATTCTCATGTCAATGACGCGCCGGCGCGACAGCCGCGAACGCGCGGCGCACGGCCATCTGCAGCCGCCCGGCCAGGCCCATGGCGATGATGCCCATGAGGAGATGCGCGACCTGCACGGCCCAGTGGATTCGGCCCGGCAAGAGCCGCGACTGGACCATGCCGAAGACCAGGACCACAACGCCCCATACCACGGTGGTCAACACCAGCGCGAGCGGCGCGCGGACCCGGCTGCCCGCGCCCGCCAGCACCCACAGCCCCATCACGAACAACGAGCCGACCGCCATGTGAACGTTCACGAGTGAGCGAAGGTGCCCGCTCCAGAGGATGATCCCGAGCACAAGCTGGAAGAGCCCGGTGAGGCCCACCACACCGCGCGCGAGGCCGAAGGTCTTCATGTTCTCCTCGTTGATCTCCTGATCGAATCGTGTGAGCCGGCCGTGCGAGACGATCCTGGCGCCGCGGCCACCCCTCGCGCAAGATCGACTTCACTCAGGCGAGGGGCGTGATCGCTGTGGAGCTGGAACGCCATGGGACCGATAACGGTGAGGCTCGATCCCTTCGTCAAGGAGGTCGCTCATCATGTGGAGACGTTCGCTGCTCGCGTTGGCGCTGCTGGCCCTCTCGAACCGACCTGCAAGCTCCGAGGAGCGCGCTCAGACCATCTTCCGGAATGCCCGTGACTACACCGTTCGCATTCGCACCCAGATCGTCACGCCATTCATCGAGGACGAGCGCGGGTCCTTCGAGGGCGCCGGGTTTCTCGTCGACGCCGCGAGGGGATGGGTGGTGACCAACGCTCACGTCGTGGGCCAGTCGCCCTCCACCGTACAGGTGGCCTTCGCCGACGAGGATATGAGGCCGGCGCGCAAGCTGTACGTCGATTCATTCACGGACGTGGCGATTCTGCAGGTCGCGATGGAAGGCCACCGACATCGGGCCGCCGCGGTGCAATGTGACCGGCTGCCGAGCATCGGTGAGGCCGTGGGAGTGTTTGGACATCCCCAAGGCTATTCGTTCACCGGAACGCGGGGCATCATCTCGGGGAAGACGGACCGGGAGATCGTGGATCTCCTTCAGACCGACGCTACCGTCGATCATGGGAACTCGGGCGGGCCGATGATCGCATTGACGGACGGTCGAGTCGTCGGCATCGCGTCCGCAGGCTACGAGCTGAGGAAAGAAGACAAGGTCAACTTTGCGACCCCGATGAAGGACGTCTGCCGCATTCTCGAGCTCCTGCGGAACGGGGTTCCAGCAGAGCCTCCCGTCCTCGAGTTCGGGCTGGTCATCGACGACAAGGGGAGCCACACCTTGGAAGTGGGGACGACCTCCGACGCGGAGCGGTGGCCGTTCCTTCCCGGGGACAAGATCCTATCGGTCGGTCGTCCCGCGGAACCGGTCCGGACTCCTCACGAGCTAGTGACCGTGCTGAGGGGCCGTTCCGGGGTCGTGCCCATTAGAGTTCGCCGCGGCGGGAGCGAGGTCGAGATTCAAGCGCGCCCGAGGTTGAGGCCATCGGTGATCGCGCGGCGGGCGGTTGTGCTGGACGGCGCTCTGATCGCTCCATTGATGGTCGAGGATTCGACGGCCCTTCGAGAGCCCGCACAGCTCGTCGTCCACTCGGTCGAGTCGGGGAGCGCCGCGGAATCCATGCAGCTCGAGTCATTGGATGTCATCGAGTCCGTCGATGGTAGACACTACGGGGACTTGGATTCCCTGATCCAGCATCTGGAGACCAGAGCGAAGGGTGCCCCCTCCGCGTGGTCGCTCGCCGATTCAGCCCGAGCCGGTCTCGGTGGTTCGATTATCACGTGGCGCAGCTGCCTGGCGACGAGATCGAGAAGATCGGCGCAGACTCGAAGCTGTCCTCGGCCGATTCGCGCCAGTGACCCCTGAGTCACTCCTCCGCGAACAGATACTGCAGGGCCTCGCGGTCCAGCGTCCGGGCAAAGCCCTCTTCGCCGAGCACGTCGCTGGCGAGCGCGGCCTTGCGCCGCTGCAGCTCCCAGATCTTCTCCTCGATCGTTCCGCTGGCCAGCATGCGATAGGCGATCACCGTGCGCGTCTGACCGATGCGGTGGGTGCGATCGATCGCCTGGGCTTCGACGGCAGGGTTCCACCACGGATCGAACAACACCACGTAGCTGGCGGCGGTGAGATTGAGGCCGGTGCCGCCGGCGCGCAGCGAGATCAGGAACACGCAGGGGTCGGGGTCGGATTCGAAGGTCGCCACCACCTCTTCGCGCCGAGTCGTCGAGCCGGTGAGCATGTGACGCACAATCCCGCGCGCCTCCATCTCCTGGTCGAGCAGCTTCAAGCACTCCACAGATTGTGAGAACAGCAGCACCTTGTGCCCTTCGGCCAGCAGTGGCTCGAGCAGCTCGAAGAGCGCGTCGAACTTGCCAGAGCCGAGTGACGGCTTGCCGCCGGCGAGCCCGGGGTGGCAGCAGATCTGGCGCAGGCGAGTGAGCACGCTCAGGATCTCGAACCGGCTCTGCTGCACTTCTTTCGGCGTGATGAGCCGCGCCATCAACGCGCGCCCACGCTCGAGCTCCAGCAGGTAGAGCTTCCTCTGGCCAGGGGTCAGCTCACAGTCGCGCTGTTCCTCGATCCGGTCGGGCAGCTCGAGGGCCACTTGTCCCTTGAGCCGTCGCAGGAGCACGGGGCGCAGCCGCGACGCCAGGAGCCGGCGCCGGTAGGGCGGTGTCTCGAGCGTCGTAGCGGGCCACGAACGCCTTGCGGCTGCCGAGGTATCCGGGGTTCAAGAACTGCATGATGCTCCACAGGTCGAGCGCGCGATTCTCGAGCGGCGTCCCCGTCAATGCCAGACGGCGCCGGCACTGGAGCTGCTGCACGGCGCGGCTCACCGCGGCATCGGGATTCTTGATGTTCTGCGCCTCGTCCAGGATCACGGCGCGCAGCGCGATGCTCCGCCAGTCGGCCAGATCGCGCCGCAGCAGCGCGTAGTTGGTCACCACCAGGTCGAAGCTCGAAATCTCCTGTCGGAGCGCGTGGCGCTCGTGGCCGCTGGTCAGCGCCAGCACGCGCAGGTGGGGCAGGAACCGCTCGCACTCGCGGATCCAGTTGTGCACCACCGACGCGGGGCACACGACGAGCACCGCTCCGCCGGCGGGATCGGCCTGGCGTGCATGCTCGATCCACGCCAGGGCCTGGATGGTCTTTCCGAGGCCCATGTCGTCGGCCAGGATCGCGCCGAGGCCGAGGCCGGTCACCCATTCGAGGAAGTCGAGGCCTTCTTGCTGATAGGGGCGGAGCTCGCCGCGGAAGGTGTCGGGCACCGGCACCGGAGGCAATCCGGCGAACGACGCCACACGCTCCCGAAGCTCCCGGATCTGTCGCACCGCATCGGAGTCGGTGTCGAGCGATGCGAGCGCGGCCAGGCTCTCGGGCCTGGCCCGTGCGAGCTGCCACGCCGAGAGTCGCTGCTCGCCGGCGTTCAGCTCGACGCCGATGTCGGCCAGGATCTCGGCGGCGGCGTCCTGCTCGGCGGCGCGCTCGCGACGCACCCAGCCCGAGGAGAGTTTCACGAAGCGCGACCGTGACGAGCGCAGGCGCGCGAGGTCGTCCTCGGTGAGCGCCCGCCCTTCGGCGTCCCAATCGGCGCGAACGGAGAACCAATCGACACCGCTCGCGGTCACGCGAACGCGGGGTGAACGGGGCCGCCCACCAGCAGCTCGCGCATGCGGCCGTTCCCGATGTAGGTCACATTGCCCGGGCGCCGCTCCCAAGCCTCGGCCAGCGTCTCCAGGCTGCGCGCGTGGATCCGCATCCACGCGCCAGGGTGACTCTCGGACGCGCGCGCCGCCCGCCGTGCTCGGCTACCAGCGGCAGCGCCGACAGCCACTCCCGGGCGTCGCGCACCGAATCGGGATCGGGCATGTCCAGCAACCAGTCGCCGGCGGGTTCGATGGAGGAAGCGCTCGCGGCATCCTCGGACTGTTCCGCGGACTGCCCCGCCTCCATGGTCTCCAGACGCGCCCTCCGTGGAGCCTGGCTCGGTGAGGTGCTCCCAACGCCCCTCGTCGTCGAGCGCGAACACCACGCCCGCGGCCTGGCCGGGCCGCCACGCGGGATCGGACGCGGCATAGAGCCGCACGCTCAGCCAGTCGTTCGCGCTCAAGCTCCATGACCACGATGGGGTGCGTGCGATGAACTCTGGTGAGCGGCGCCAGCGCTTCGGCCACGCTATCGAAGCTCGCGGCCAGGAGCTCGAGGAAGCGCTCGCGTCCCTTGATCGGGACCTCCACGCCCGCGTCGCCCGCCAGGCGCATCAGCAGCGCGCGCGGCGGTTCCTCGTTGACGCGCCAGAATCCGCCCTCGGCCAGCACCAGGCTGGGATGGAGATCGTCGTGGCTGTACAGGTACACCACCTCGTCGAGACCCCGCTGGCGTCCATCGGGCCAGCGGACGGCGAGCGAGATGCGCATCGCCTCGCCCTTCACCAGACACACCGGCGCGACGTCGACGAGACCGTCCTCGAGGCGCGCTCGCGCTCCGGCCACTACGCCGGCGCGGGCGGCCAGATGGGGATCGAGCGGCGGGCCCCAGGTCACGAACGGCGAGCTCGGGAAGGCATCGAGCAACTGGTTGAGCGCGACCACGGTGACCTCGATCGTGTGCCCGTGACGCTCGGGCAGGCCGCGCACGCGCTCGGCCAGCAGTCGCGCCAGCCGCGCCTGGGGCGGCGACAGCCAGCGGCGTCCGCCCTGCGCGTCGTACACCATCTGCGCGATCTGCTGCTGCGAGCGCGTCTGGTCTTTCAGGCGGGGGCTCGTGACGCGCGCCTCCAGCACCACGCCCGGGCCGTCCTCGCGGTTCTCGAGGCCCAGTACCACGCGCAGGCTGCGTGACGGAGCCGAAGTGTGGCGATGTGCCCACTCCTCGAGCTCGGTGGCGACACTGGATGACGGGCGCTCCGTCCATGTCGCCGACCCGACGCCGCCACCGCGGTCGTGCTCGCGCAGCACCGCGAGGGCGAGCGCATAGGCATGCTTGCAGTAGGGGCCCACCGGGCACGAGCACTGCGGGATCGCCTCGCTTCCGTTCCAGAGCCATCCGCTCTTGTAGGCGCGGGTGCCGTAGACCTTGGCCTGGATGGTGTCGGGCCGCAGCTCGATGGATCCGACGCGGCGACGATGGAAGTAGTCGGCGCCGCGAGTGCGCACGTAGGCCGGAAAGCGCTCGAGGGTGCGTCGGAGCGCATCCATCAGATCGCTCGAGGGTGGCTCGAAGCCGCGCGGAGGCGAGGACATCCCGACAGATTCTCATACGGTGGCAGGGGAATGCTGCCGCGCGTCTGCGTGAAGCCCGGCGTCACCAATCGGTAGAAGCAGACGGGGAGCGGTGGAGCGGCGCGGGAGTCCCGCGCCGCTTCCGCGTTTTTCCGTTGCGCACGCCGGGTCGCCGTACGTACTGTATACAGTATGCAGACTACCGCAGTGCGCCCGAACCTCAGCCACTCGATCGCCGACGAGCTGCGCGAGCGGATCAGTGGATGGCCGCCTGCCGGCGGGTGAGGCGATCAACGAAGTCCACTTGGCCGCCAAACTGGGCGTCAGCCGCACCCCGCTGCGCGAGGCACTGTTCCGGCTGGTGGCGGAGGGGACGATCGAGGCCATTCGCGCCGCCGGCTTCTTCCGTTCGCTCCCTGAGCGTAGACGACTTCGAGCAGATCTACGCGATCCGCCCACTGCTCGACCCCGAGGCTCTGCGCCTGGCCGGGCTGCCGCCGCCGCGGCGCCTGGCGCGGCTTGCCGCCTTGAACCAGAAGATGCGCGAGGCCACGCGGCTCGAGCGCATCCTCGCGCCTCGACGACCAATGGCACCTCGAGCTGCTGGCTGACTGCCCCAATCGCGTGCTGGTGGGGCTGATCCGAGCAGTTCATCCGCCGCACCCGTTGCTACGAGCTGGCCCTGATGCGCGAGCGCAGGAACCGTGAACGCGCGACCACCGACCACCGCGAGATCATCGCCGCGCTGCGCCGGCGCGATCTCGAGGCTGCGTGCGCGGCGCTCAAGCGCAACATGCAGCACGGTCGCGAGCCCATCCTGGCGTGGCTGCGCCGAGCGCGACGCCGAGGCACACACCGGAAGTCGGAGGGCTTGATGAGGGGAGCGGGCGGCACGCCGCGTGGCCATGGAGCTGGACGAGCGCGGTGTCCAGTTCTCATGATCATGGCTCCGATTTCGACCGGCCGGTCGGCCGACGCCTCCCCGATCTGGTCGGACTGTGGGCGGCGAAGCTGCAGCTCGGTCCTGAGCTGCGCGGCCCCCTGACCATGGAGCGCAAAGGCACATCCTGGACCGCGGAGATCGCGGGGCGGACGGCGGCGGTGGCGATGAAAGGCGAACACCTCTCCTTCGATCTGGCCGATGGGCTGGGAGGCTTTCGCGGGCGGCTGATGGGTGCTGGGCGGTCGGCGCGGATCGAAGGCCACTGGATCCAGCCGCGGCAGGTCAGCAATGGAATGCGCTACGCGACCCCGATCGTTCTCGAGCCGCTGAGCGCCGATCGCTGGCGCGGCAGCGCCGCCCCGCTCGAAGACGAGTTCACGTTCTTCCTGCCGATCCGACGTGACTCGAGCGGCGCGCTCGAAACCTGGCTCGGCAATCCGGACCGGAACATCGGGCGGTTCATGCGAGTCGAGCGCGCGCGCTTCGACGGCAAGAAGGTGCAGCTCTTGGGCCGCTCATCGCGCACCGGGCCGCTGGAGGTGGTGGAGCGAGCGGCCCGTACCCCGGGACGACGACACCTTCGCGCTGCCGCTGCGCGGCGGCACCTACGACTTCCATCGTGCCACCGCGGCCGACGAAGAGGTGTTCTATCCGCGCCGCAAGACTCCGGGGCCGTGGAACTCATCGCCGAGCCGTTGGCCGAGGACGATGGCTGGACGGTGGGGAGCCTGGAAGAGGTCGGCATCTCGCGCGAGGCGATCGCGCAGCTGGTTCAGATGCTGATCGACATGCCGATGGACTCGCTGCGCTCGCCGCAGATTCACGCCATGCTGATCGCCAGGAACGGCAAGCTGGTGCTCGAGGAATACTTCCATGGCTTCCATCGCGAGCAGCTCCACGAAACGCGTTCGGCGGCCAAGAGCATCACCTCGTTCCTGATCGGCGCGACGATGCAGCGCAAGCTTCCGATCTCGCCAGCGACGAAGGTGTACTCGGTCATGGAGAGCCCGACCAAGTTCGCGGCGCTCGAGCCGCGCAAGCGCGCGCTCACGCTCGAGAACCTGCTGATGATGTCCTCGGGGCTCGATATCGACGACGGCGACGACAACTCGAAGGGCAACGAAGACACGATGCAGAGCCAGGATGAGCAGCCCGATTGGTACCGCTACACCCTCGATCTGAAGACGGTTCGCGATCCGGGGAGAAGGCGATCTACGGCAGCGCCAACCCGAACCTCGCGGGTGGCGTGCTTGCCGAGCGTGCGGCCGCCCGCTCCCCGAGCTGTTTCAGGATCTGGTGGCCGGGCCGTTGCAGATCAGAACTACGCGATGGATCTTCAGCCGACCGGCGAGCCCTACATGGGCGGCGGACTTCCAGGTCACGCCGCGCGACTTCCTGAAGATCGGGCAGGTCCTCGTCGACGGAGGGCGCTGGGGCGGCCGGCCGGTCGTGCAGCCGGGCATGGGCCACCCAGTCCAGCGCGCGCCACACCGAGATCGACGGCATCGGCTATGGCTACCTTTGGTGGGTCACCGACTTTCCCTATCAGGGCCGGACGGTGCGCGCGTTCTATGCCGGCGGCAACGGCGGACAAGTGGTCATGGGCATTCCCGAGCTGGACATGACGATCGCGTTCTTCGGTGGCAACTACAACGACGCGGTGATGTTCAACACTCAGCGCATCTACGTGCCGAAGTACGTTCTGCCGGCGGTGAAGTGAGCTGAGTTCCGATGCTGCAGCGCACCTAGGCCGGGTCACGCTCAACTGGCCCCGGGGCGAGCTGGCGGGGGCTCATCCAGAAACGCCAAGGGCGACGTCCTTTCGGACGCCGCCCTCATGAGCGCGAGGTGGTACCTCGGGCGCTTTAGGCCTTGCGGACGTTCGCCGCCTGCAGCCCCTTCGGACCACGGGTCACGTCGAACTCCAGTGCCTCACCCTCGGCGAGCGTCTTGAATCCGTCGCCCTGGATCGCGGAGAAATGGACGAATACGTCGTCGCCACCATCCGACTGGGTGATGAAACCAAAGCCCTTCGCCTCGTTGAACCACTTCACGGTGCCACTAGCCACTTTGAAACTCCTGTTGTATCAGGGTCTAAGACCCCACTTCGCCGCGAATCACGCTGCGGCCGCGTTCGGTCCTCTTGACCGTGTCTCGACTGTCGCGGGCGGCCGACCAACAAAAAGCCGCCAGATAAAGTCCCTGGCGGAATCTGAACGTCGACAACTCATCCACAGGCAACCGAAGACAAAAATAGTATCGGCTAAACCCCGAGAAACGCCAGTGAAATCTTTGTGCTGCCCGGGACCGCGTCTTCTCTCGGGGGGCGCGTCTGCGCACCCAGCGTCATCCGTTGTGGTGGATCGGTCGGTCGAACTCTGTGATCTCCTGGGCGTCGATGGAAGCGAGCGACGCAAGCTCGCGCTCGTTGAGCTCCACCCCGCGATCGATCAGCTCCTGGAGGGCGCCCTGCGGATCCTCTCGGTAGTGGCGGCGCAGGACCCTGTCCGTCACCAGCAAACCAATGACTTCTTCCACGCCGCGCCCACTCATGACGTCTCCGTTTCTCATCGCTTTCGTCTCGACGAAGCTGGGATCCGGGGCTCTCCGACCAGCAGGGACTTCGAACTTCAGTGACGCGCCGGTGCCGGATGTCCCATTGCCGCCGGCGGCGCACTGCCGGAGGCCCGGCGCACGGCCATCTGGAGCCGCCCGCCCAGGGCCATCGCGATGATGGCGGTGAGCAGGTGCGTTGCCTGCACGACCCAGTGGTTGTGGCCGAGCACGAGGCGGCTCTGCATCATGCCGAACACGAGGACCACCACTCCCCACACGAAGGTGGTCACGACCAGACCGATCGGCGCGTGGGCGCGCGCGCTCAATCCCGCGAGCACCCACAGGGACAGGATGAACACCAGGCCAACGGTCATGTGCACGCTCACGAGCGAGCGCGCATGCCCCGTCCAGAACAAGACCCCCAGCACGAGCTGGAAGAGCCCGGTGATCCCCACCAACCCTCGAGTGATTCCGAACGTTTTCATCTGACTCCTCCTCGTCCCGAGCCGCGCTGGCGGCTCGGGACGTGCGACGATCTATGCGGTGACGGTCACCGGCACCGGCGCGGCGACGACTTCACCGAGCGGCTCGGGCTCCGTCTCGCCAACCGGCACGAGCGCTCTGTGCTCGCGCGCCACCAGCATGTAGATCGAGGGCACCACCAGCAGCGTGAACGCCGTGCCGATGACCATGCCGCTCACCAGCATGATGCCGATGCTGTTGCGCGCGCCGGCACCGGGGCCATGTGCGAACACCAGCGGCAGGTGGCCGAACACGGTAGCCGCGGTCGTCATGAGGATGGGGCGCAGTCATGTGCCCGCCGCCTCGATCACGGCGCGCAGCTTCTCCACGCCCTGCTCCTGGAGCTGATTTGCGAACTGGACGATCAGGATGCCGTTCTTCGCCACCAGACCCACCAGCGTGATGAGCCCGACCTGGCTATAGATGTTGAGCGAGGTGAAGCCCAGGAACGAGAACAGCAAGGCTCCCGAGATCGCGAGCGGCGCCGATCCCGCCAGGATCACGAACGGATCCCGGAAGCTCTCGAACTGCGCGGCGAGCACCAGGTAGATCAGGATCGCCGAGAGCAGGAACACCAGTAGGAACCGGCTGCCCTCGGTGCGGAGCTGACGCGATTCGCCGGCGTAGTCGATGGTGAAGCCCGGGGGCAGGATCTTGTGCGCTTCACCTTCGAGGTAACTCAGCGCGCGGTCCAGCGACACGCCGGGAGGGATCACGCCCTGGATCCGCACCGCATTGAGCTGCTGGAAGCGCTTGAGCTCGCGCGGCTCGGTCGTGGTCTTGAGCGAGGCGAAGGTGGAGAGCGGCACCAGCCGCCCGTTCTGGCCGGTGACGTAGATGTCCGCGAGCTGATCGGGGTGAGGCGCTCGCTGCGCTTCACCTGTGGGATCACCTTGTAGCTGCGGCCCTGGATGCTGAACCGGTTGACGTAGTTCCCGCCCAGCAGCGTGGACAGGTCACGCCCGGCCTGGCTCAGGTCGACGCCCTGCGAGCGCACCTTGTCGTGGTCGAACACCACCTCGGCTTGTGGCTGGTCGAACTTGAGATCGGCGTCGGCGTACATGAACAGCCCGCTCGTGAACGCCTTCTGCACGAGCTGGTTGGCGAAGGCCGTGAGCTGCTCGGGCTCGGCGGTCGACGCGATCACGAAGTCCACCGGGAAGGTGCCCCCACCCGGCAGCGAAGGCGGCACGGCCGAGATCACCCGGATCCCAGGAATGGTCGAGAGCGCGCCGGCAGCCGCGACCTGAAGCTGCTGCGCGGTGCGCTTCCGCTCGCCCCACGGCTTGGTGACGACGCCGCCGAAGCCGCCGCTCGGGGTCACGAGCTGGAACGAGTTCTTGTACTCGGGGAACGAGCGATAGACCTTCTCGACCTGGTCGGCGTACAGCTTGGTCTGATCGAGCGTGGCGTTGGGCGCCGCCTGGATGATCCCGAACACCACCCCCTGGTCCTCGGCCGGGGCCAGCTCGTGCTGCGAGAACATGTAGAAGGGCACGATCAGCGCCAGGACCACCGCCCACAGCATGAACACCACCGGCCGGTACTGGAGCGTGCCGGCGAGCTGCCGCATGTAGGTCTGGCGCACGAGCTCGAAGCGCCGGTTGATCCAGCCCGCGAAGCCGCGCTCGGTGTCGCCGGACCGCAGCAGCTTGGACCCCATCATCGGGGACAGCGTGAGCGCCACGACGCCCGAGACGATCACCGCGCCCGCCAGCGTGAAGGCGAACTCGCGGAACAGTGAGCCGGTCAGGCCGCCCTGGATGGCCACGGGCGTGTAGACCGCCGCCAGGGTGATGGTCATGGCGATGATCGGGCCCACCAGCTCGCGTGCGGCGACCAGCGCCGCCTGGAGCGGCGGCCGGCCCTCGGCCAGGTGACGCTCCACGTTTTCGACCATCACGATCGCGTCGTCGACCACCAGTCCCACCGACAGCACGATGGCGAGCAGCGTGAGCAGGTTGATCGTGAAGCCCGCCACGTTCATCAGGAAGACCGCGCCGATCAGCGAGATCGGGATCGCGACCACCGGAATGATGAGCGCGCGCCACGAGCCCAGGAACAGGAAGATGATCGCGATCACGATCAGCAACGTCTCGGTCAGCGTCTTGAGCACCTCCTGAATGGCGTGCTGAATGTACTCGGTCGAGTCGTAGGGGATGCCGGCCTTCATGCCGACGGGAAGCTGCGCCTGGATTCCCTTCATGGCCTCACGCACTCGACCGACCACCTCGAGCGAGTTGGCAGTCGGGAGCACCCAGATGCCCATCCAGGTCGCCTCCTGTCCGTCGAAGCGCACGTCTTCGTCGTAGTTCTCGGCGCCGAGCACGACGTCCGCGATGTCGCCGAGCCTCACCACCGTGCCCTTGTCCTGCTTGACCACCAGATGGCGGAACTCCTCGGGAGTCTGGAGGTCGGTGTTGGCGACAAGGTTCACTGACACCATCGATCCCTTGGTGCGTCCCAGCGCCGAGAGGTAGTTGTTCTGGGCGAGCGCGTCGCGCACCTGCGATGCCGAGATGCCCATCGCCGCCATGCGCTCCGGCTTGAGCCAGATGCGCATCGCGAACGTGCGGCCGCCCAGGATGTCGGCGCGCTGCACACCCTGGACCGCGCTCAGCTTGGGCTGCACCACGCGCGTCAGGTAGTCGGTGATCTGGTTGCGATCGAGGTCCTTGGACGAGAACCCCAGGTATACCGCCGCGAACTGGGTGTCGGCCGTCTGGACGTCGATGATCGGCGCCTCGGCCTCGGGGGCAGGTCGTTGCGCACCTGGGCGACCTTGGCCTGGATCTGGGTGAGCGCCGCGTTGGTGTCGTAGTTGAGCTTGAGGTGCACGGTGATCGTGCTCAAGCCCTGGGCGCTGGAAGACTCGATGTAGTCGATGCCGTCCGCGCTGGCGATCACGCGCTCGAGCGGCGTGGTGATGAAGCCACGCACCAGGTCGGCGTTGGCGCCTACGTAGGCGGTGGTGACGCTCACTACGGCGATGTCACTGCGCGGGAACTGCCGGACGCTGAGCGACTTGATCGACTGCAGTCCGGCGATCAGGATCACCAGGCTGACGACCAGCGCCAGCACCGGTCGGCGGATGAACAGATCGGTGAGCTTCATCTAGCTATCCTCCGGGCGCGGCGCCGGGTTGTTCTCCGGCTGCTTCTGGTTGTTGACGACGATCGCGGCGCCGTTGCGGAGCTTGAACACCCCCGACGTGGCGACCTCCTCGCCGGGTTTGATCCCGGAGAGCACCGCCACCTGGTCGCCGCGCGCGCTTCCGAGCTGCACGAACTGCTGGCGTACGCCGCGGTAGCTCTTGCCGTCGGGTCCCTTCATGTCGCCGACGATGAACACGGAGTTGCCGTAAGGCGCGTAGTTGATCGCCGAGGCCGGCAGCGCCACGACACCCGAATGGGCGTCGAGCATGACCTGGACGTTCACGTACATTCCGGAGCGCAACAGCGCGCGGGGATTCTGGAGCGTGGCCTGCACCTGCACGTTGCGCGTCGCCTCGTCGACCACCGCGTTGATCGCGGTGATCACGCCCGCCGCATGCGGGAGCGCGATGCTGTCGGCCGCGACCCGCACCACCGACCCGACCTTGAGCGCCGCCACGTCCTGCTGCGGCAGCGAGAAGTTGATGTAGACCGGGTCCATGGCCTGGAGCGGCACGATCGGATCGCCACCGTTCAGATACTGACCTCGGTCGACGCGACGGATGCCCAGCACGCCGGTGAACGGCGCGCGGATGGTCTTGCGCTCGATGGTGGCGCGGATCTCGCCGGCGTGCGCCTCGGCCTGCTTGGCCTCGGCCGCCACCTGGTCGAACTCCGCCTGCGCCACGACGCCTTTTGCGAGCAGCTGCTTCGAGCGCTCGAGATTCAGATTCGCCAGCTCGAGCTGCGCCTCGGCTGCGGCGAGCTGCGCGTGCTCCTGCCGCGTGTCGAGCCGCACCAGCACGTCGCCGGCCCCGACCGGCTTGCCCGACGTGAAGTCGATGGTCTCGACGATGCCCGGCAGGTCGGCGCTCAGCACGACGCCCTGCACCGCCGTCACCGTACCGATCGCCTCGAGCGTGGCCGGCCAATCCTCCTGGTGCGCGACGATGGTCGTGACCGCCTCGGGCGGCGGGCGGAACGCCATCATCCCGGCGATCGCGGCGCGGATCTGCAGCGCCTTCACCACCCCGATCGCCACGACGAAGGTCACGACCGCGGCCAACATGATCCACATGCGCTTCTTCATCTCCAACCTCCTCTAGCGGCCTGAGCCGTCGACGTGGATGCCGCGTTCCTCGAGCAGCGAACCTGCCGCTCGCGCCATTTCCGTACGTGCCATCCGGTAGTCGGTGATGGCGGAAATCTCGTCGAGCCGCGCGCTCGACAGATCGTTCTGCCGTGTGAGCACCAGGAAGTTCGTGGAGAGCCCCGACGCGTAGCGATCGCGCTCGGCCCCGAGCTGGACTTCCGCCGCCGCGCGGCCCGACCGCGCCGCCTCGATGCGCTGCCCCGCGGTCTCGAGCGCGGCCGCCGCGTTCATCACCTCGGTGCGGATCAGCTTGCGCACCCGCGGGCATCGGCCTCGGCCTGGCGCTGCTGGTGATCCGCCACGGCCGCGTTACCGCGCGCGGTCCGATTGACGATCGGGAGCGACAGCGTGAGCGCGACGCGCGTGGCGTCGTAGTTGCCGTCCCCGATCGCGTGGAACGAATTCCCCAGATCGCCACCGAACCCCGAAGGAAGCTTCCCGACGCCGAGGCGTTCTCGGAGCCCGACAGTCCATAGCGGTCATAGGAGACGACCGCATCCAGGCTCGGCAGCACCGTGTTGTGGGTATAGGCGCTCTCGGCGCGCCGACGAATCACGGCGGCCTGCGCCAGGTCGAGCTCGGGACGCGCCGTCAGGGCTCGATCGACCTCGGCCGCCAGCTCCACCGGCCTCACGTTCACCGTGGTGTCCACCACCGGCGCGAGAGGCTCTAGCCAGAGCGAGTCCTCCGCGCCATTCAGGATCAGGGACTTGAGCACGTTCTCGGCACGTGCCTCCGCCTCGCGCGTCTCCAGTAGATCGCCGCGCCGTCGCTCGAGCTCGGCCTGCGGCTGCGCCAGCTCGGTGCGCGGAACGGCGCCGCGCTCGGCGCGCGTCCGCGTCTGTTCGAGCTGGTCCTGCGCCAGCCTCACCGCCTCTTGCCGTACCTCGATCGCGAGCCGCGCCGCGACCAGCCTCCAGTACGCGCGCTCGGTGGCGGCCACCGTCTCGGTGGTGACTCGGCGCAGAGACGCGCCCGCACCCAGTCGGTCTGCGGTGGCGGCGCGCACGTTGAAGCGCGCCTCGTCCGTGGACAGACCGCGCAGCAGCGGCTGCCGCAGCTCGACGCCGACTTGCGCGCCGTACCCGGGGAGAGTGGGCTCAGGATCCCGTTGGTCGTGGTGCGCGTGGCGCTGCTGCGCAGCGCCAGGAGCCCGCCGGTGGGGAGGAGCTCCTGGAGCGCAGCATCGCCGCCCGCGCTCTCGTTGCGAGGGGCGAATCCGCCCACCGGCGCCCCCGAGAAGGACGAGTTGACCGGCTCGATCGACCGGCGCCAGCCACCATCCAGCACGAACAAGGGATCGTACGCGCCCTCGGCGGCCCCACCGCTGCGTGCGCGGCGGCTGCCGCCTCGCGCTCGACCACCAGCCCTTCATTCTTCTGCAGCGCCATGCTCAAGGCTTCGTCGAGCGTCAGCGTGCGCTCGGCACTGCCTGCCACCCGGGCCAGCCCCATGAGCACCAGCGCCAGCCAGCCGACCGCGACGACCCATTTCACGATTGCGACTCTCACCACACACCCCCTCGAGGTCGGCCTTCTGGAGGCGAGGTCCGATTGCCTCGGCGAAGCGCGCCAGGTCGACGGGGTCGAGCACTGACAGCGATCGCACCTCGCCATCGGTCAGATCCATTCCTCGCTGCATCATCTCCAGGAGAGCCGCGCGCGGATTGTTCTTGAATCGCCTGCGCAGCCCCTCGTCAGTGGCGAGGACACCGATCACACGTTCGACATTGAGTTGGCTCATTGCTCCTCCCTTCGCCGGTGTCACAACTCAAGTGTCGTGCCATGCGTGGGAGGCAGCCGTAGCCCGACGGATCCCTGTGGCCTTGCTCTACTTGTCGCGGCGCTGGTCGGTCGAACCGGTCGTGATCGAGGGGGAGCGCTGTCGATCGAGCACCAGGGTGTCGAAGAATCCGCAGAAATCGGAGGAGCGACCGGCAGGCGATCGGATGAACGATCGCAACGAGAACGCCGCGTGGCAGTGTCGCCACGCGGCGTCTTTGCGCCGTGGCCGCATCTTCCCAGGCGATCAGAACCGGTATTCGAGCCCGACCGTGCCCCGCTCCATCCAGATCGTGTCCGCCCCGGAGGTGTCCGACAGACCGTTCGCGTGGTCTGAAGGAAACGCCGCCAGCTCGCGGAAATCGCCGCGCAGCGCCCACCGCGAGGCGATTCCGTAGCTCAGGCCAGCCCCGAAGTTGAGCGCGAACATGGTCTCGGACTTGTCCAGCTGGGGCACTCGATCAGAATCCGTGTTGGAGAGGATGGTGACCGCTCCGGCGCCCGCCACCAGTTGGGGCGACCAACTCGGCGACACCGGCCAGTCGGCCCGGACGTTGGCCTGATAAGCCAGGATGTGCACCCGGGCCCCAGGTGGTCAGGTCCGGGTGGAGCGACGCGCGTCAGCGCATCCCGTGCTTCTCGAGCCGGGAGTAGAGCTGCGCGCGGGTGAGACCGAGCAGGCGCGCCGCTTTCGACTTGTTGCCATTGGCGTCCGCCAGGGCCTTCTCGACCAGCCCGCGCTCCACGGAGCCCAGGTTCATGTCATCCGACGTGGCACGGTGGGGGCGAGGTCCGTTCGCCAGCGTGGGCGCCGGATCGGCATGCATCCCTCCGAGGCCATAGCGCGACCGGGCGGGGCGACGGACGCCGGCAGATGATCGCGCGTGATCAGCCCTCCGTCGCAGAGGAGCAGGGCGCGCTCGATGGTGTTGCGCAGCTCACGGACGTTGCCGGGCCACCGATACGCGAGCAGCCAGTCGATCGCATCCTGCGAGATTCCGCCCGCGGGCCGCGCCATCGTCTTGCCGATGTCCTCGAGGAAGAGCTCGGCCAGTGGCAGGATGTCCGCGACCCGCTCGCGCAGCGGCGCAGATGGATCTGGAAGACGTTGAGCCGGTAGTAGAGGTCTTCGCGCAACGCGCCGCGGGCGATCGCGGCCGACGAGGTCGCGGTTGGTCGCGGCGATCAGGCGCACGTCCGCCTCGATCGTGCGGGTCCCGCCCACCCGCTGGAACTCGCGCTCTGCTCCAGCACGCGCAGGAACTTGGCCTGCATCGTGCGGCGTCATCTCCGCGATCTCGTCGAGGAACAGCGTCCCTCCGTTGGCCTGCTCGATCCGGCCCATCCTGGTTGGCGATCGCGCCGGTGAACGCGCCCTTCTCGTGGCCGAACAGCTCGGACTCGAGCAGCGGCTCGAGGAGCGCCGCGCAGTTGATGGCGACGAACGGCTTGCTCGCTCGCGCCGATCTCTGATGAACCAGCGCGCGAGATCACCTCCTTGCCCGTACCGGATTCGCCGGTGATGAGCACGGTGGTGTCGGACGACGCGACGCGGCCGACCTGGAGCAGTGCCTCCTTCCACGGGCGCAGATGCCGACCACGCGGCTCCGGCTGCGGGACTCCAGCTCGCGCGAGAGTCTCGACCGTGGCTTCCAGCCGCTCGGCCCGCTCTCGCGACACGGCGGCGACGCGCGCTTCCTCGGCGAGCCGCTGGTGCGACAGGGTCAAGGCCACCCGGGCGGCCACCAGCGGCGCGCATATCCGCGTCATCGCAGGTGTACCGCCGGGGCTCCCGGTGCATGAAGCTCGAGACTTCCCTTGATCTCTCCCGACATCCACAGCGGGACATGGAGCCACGAGCGCAGGCCCGACGCTCGAATCAGGCGGTTGCGCTCGTTCTCCGGCTCGAGCTCGGCCGGGATGTCGTCGACGATCGCGAAGCCCCTGCGATTCTCGAGCTCGTGCTCGCTCAGCGGAAGGGGTCGGTGCGAATCGGAATGTCGCAGCCGCCGGCGAACGCCACGATGCGAATCGTGCGCGCGCTTCAGGCTCAGCTCGGTGAGATTCAGCGAGGTGGTGCGGCAGGAAGCCCTGCAGCACCGCGGAAAGGGTCTCGAAGACCTCGCGCACGTCGAGGGATTCGGCCAGCGTTCCGAGCAGGGCTTCCACCTGCTCCAGTCGCTCCCGGCGGCGACGCTCGCCATCCCACATCCTCCAGTGCTCGACCGCCGATCCCAGCAGCGCCGCGATCGGCCGCATGAGCTTTTGATGTTCCTCATTGAACGCGCTCGGCCGATAGGCGGAGAGGAACACTCCACCGCGAAGCGTGTCCGCGCAACGAGAAGGGGTTCCACATCCCCGACCGCACGCCCCCTGGAGCGCCGGGGCGTCGATCTTGTAGGCCGGGTCGAGCTCGACCTCGGCGTTCTCGATCCGTGGATTCGGGCCCGGACGCGGACGCCAGCGGGGCGACCATGAGGTCAGGGGATCGGCTCGGCATGCTCGACGGCCTTCTTGTGCGACAAGGTGCTGGCATGGAGCACGGCATGCTCGTCGTCGACGATTCGTACGACACCCATGTTGTCGAACGGGATGATCCGGCGCATCGATGTCGCGACGCGGTCGAGACACTTCCTGGAGCTCGGCGTCTCGGAGGCCACGTCGGCGATCTCGGCGAAGACTTCCGCCACCAACTCGGCGTCGATCGAGCTTTCCTTGAGCGCCAACGGAATCATCGATCTCGATCCTCTTGGATTCGCTCGCCCGCCCAGCCGATCAATCGGCCTGGCCGATCTCGTATTTCTCGAGGCGGGAGTAGAGCTGGGCCCGGCTGAGCCCGAGGAGGCGCGCGGCCTTCGACTTGTTGCCTTTGGCCTGTCCCAGGGCCTTCTCGACGAAGCCGCGCTCCATCACCTCGAGATCCACGCCCCGGGAGGCAACGGCGCGTCGTGGCCGTTGCTGAGTAAGGCGGCTCGAAGTCGGCGAGCGGCACCGGTAGGTGCTCGTTCGTGATGAAGGCCGCCATCGCACAGCAGGATGGCGCGCTCGATCGCGTTGCGCAGCTCGCGCACGTTGCCAGGCCACGGGTAGGTGAGCATCCACTCGCGCGCGTCGGTGGAGATCCCGCGCGGCCGGCCTGCCCATGGTGCGTCCCAGATCATCCAGGAACGCATCGGCCAGCGGCAGGATGTCCTCGCGGCGCCGGCGCAGCGGCGCGATGTGGATCTGGAAGACGTTCAGACGGTAGATAGAGGTCCTCGCGGAACGCCTGCGCGTCCGATGGCCACGGCCAGGTCGCGGTTGGTGGCCGCGATCACCGCACGTCGGCCTTGATGGTCCGCGACCCGCCGACCCGTTGGAACTCGCGCTCCTCGAGCACCCGCAGGAACTTCGCCTGCACCAGCGGGCTCATCTCGGCGATCTCGTCGAGGAACAGCGTCCCGCCCGCCGCCTGCTCGATCCGGCCGATCTTGGTGGCAATCGCTCCGGTGAACGCGCCCTTCTCGTGAGCCGAACAGCTCGGATTCGAGGAGCTGCTCGGGCAGCGCCGCGCAGTTGATGGCGACGAACGGCTTGTCGACCGCGCGGCGATCCCTGGTGGAGCAGCTTCGCCACGACCTCCTTGCCCGTGCCGGATTCACCGGTGATGAGCACCGTGGTCTCCATCTTTGCCACCCGTCCCACCGCGTTCAGCGTCTCCTTCCACGAGCTGCGAGACCCCGACGACCCGGCGGCTGCTCGCTGGTTCTCGAGCTCGCGGGTCAGGGTCTCGACGGTGGCTTCGAGCCGCTGCGGCCCGCTCCGCGGCCTCCGCGGCCACCCGCGCCTCCTCGGCGAGCCGGTGGTGCGAGACATCAGCGAGATGCGATCGGCGAGTCGCCGCGCCACCTCCGCGTCCTCGCAGTCGTAGCGCGAGGATCGCGATGGAAGAAGCTGAGTCCGCCCTTCACCTCGCCCGAGAGCTCGACGGGCACCCGCAGCCATGAGCGCAAGCCCGAGTAGGCGAGCAGGCGCTTGCGCTCCGTGATCGGAGCGATCTGCGCCGGGATGTCGTGCACGATCTCGGAGTCCACGCGGCGCGCCATCTCATCCGCGGTGAGCTTGACCTTGCCCACCGGCGGCGGGCGGTCGTCCGGCGCCTTGCCCGCCAGTGCGATCAGCTGCGATGGTGCTCTCGCTCGGATCGAGCTCGGTGCAGGCACATCATGTCGTGGGGAGCAGTGGCTTCATCTCGTTCGAGAGCCGCTCGAAGATCTCGCGCACGTCGAGCGTTTGGGACAGCGTGCCGAACAGCGCGTCGACCTTGTCGAGGCGCTCGCGCCGGCGCCGCTCGGTGTCCCAGATGCGCCAGTGCTCGACCGCCGAGCCGAGCAGGGCCGCGATCGGGCGCAGCAGCTCCTGGTGCTCATCGGTGAAGCGCGTTCGGCCGGTACGAGCTGAGCCAACGCCACCGCCGAAGGACTCAGCGGTGTGCGGACGGCTCCCAGAAGAGTCGATCGGACTCCGCCTGCGAGGATCTCGGCGTCGCCGTGGAAGCCGGGGTCGAGGTCGAGCGTCGCGTCGTCGATGCGCGGGATCGGCCCCGAGCGCGGACGCATGCGCGGGGACCATTCCGTGAGCGGGCAGGGCTGCATGCAAGGGAGCTCGGTCTGTGTGGCCGACTCCGTACCCGCCATCACCGGGTCGCAGGTCGAGGCCAGGGTGTTCCCATGCTCGACCGCGTGCTCGCTGAGGATGCGCACCACGCCCATGTGGTCGAACGGGATCCGCGACGGACCGACTTGGCGATCCGACCGAACACGTCCGGGCTCGAGCGGTCTCGAGGCGGTCTCCGCGATCTCCGATAGCACGCTTGCGAGCGAGGGGTCTCGTTCAAGACGGGCTCCTGCGTGGGGCGGATAGTTGGTTGTTGTTCTTCGATGCGACCCACTCGCAACGGATCGAAAGTTTCATCGTCGTCATTTTCGCATGAGCATCGTGGTTCACGACGTCGCTTGGGGCGATGGAGGCAATTCGTTGCCGGACAGTGCATTCAATCGGAGCTCATAGCCGGACTTCAAGTACCACGTGAACCGCGGCACGAGTCCGACTCGCCCCTCTTGGAAGGCGACATCCTATGATGTGGGCAGGAGACGCCATGGGGTTGTCGAAAATACCGGAGGGTGCATGACCGATCTCGGCGCGATCCCCAGCAGGTGCGCGATGGCTGACACGAACGGAGTCCGAAGCACGTGGTGGTGGTTAGCGCCGGCGCCGCCGGACTGACCGCGGCGATTGCCGCCGCCGAAGCCGGAGCGCGCGTCACGCTGCTCAACGCGCACCCGCGCATCGGGCTCAAGATCCTGATGTCGGGCGGCACGCGCTGCAACGTGACGCACCGCGAGGTGAGCGAGCGCGACTTCCACGGCGGATCGCGTCCCTTCGTGGCACGCGTGCTGCGCGCGTTCCCGGCCGAAGGCGCGCGACTGGTTCGCATCGATGGGCGTGGAGCTCAAGCTCGAGGACACCGGCAAGTACTTCCCGGCGACTGACGACGCCAAGACCGTCCTCGACGCGCTGCTCGCGGGCGGCGAAGGGCGCAGGCGTGGCCATCGAATCCGGCGCGCGCGCGGTGCGCCTCGAGCGTCTGGTGCCGATCCCGGTCAGCGGCCGCGACGAGGACGACCTGGAGCGTTCCACCGGCGAGGGCATGCCCGAGCCGCCGTCCGAGACGGCGCGGTTCCGGATCGGCATCCAGAGCGTGCGATCCGCCGCGATCTTCGAGGAGGGCGCTGTGAGTCGGTTCAAGGGGAATCGTTGGCAGCTTCCGGCGGTGGAGCCCGACCGCTGGGTCGACGCCGACGCGGTGGTGATCTCGACCGGCGGACTCTCGTTCCCGCGCACCGGCAGCGACGGCACCGGCTACGCGCTGGTGCAGGCGCTCCGGGCACACGATCGAAGCGCCGACCCCGGCGCTCACCCGCTCGCGGCGGACGACACGCTGTGCGACGCCGCGCGCAAGGCATCACGCTCGAGGTGGAGCTGACGCTCTGGGTGGACGGGGCGCGCGAAGAGCGCGTGCGCGGCTCGATGGTGATCGCGCAGCTTCGGATACTCGGGCCCCGCCGCGCTCGATCTGTCGCGCCACTGGCACGGAGCGAAGGGCGAGCGCCGCGTGACGACTGCAGCTTCGCGCCCGGCGAGACCGCCGAGCACGATGCGCGACGCCTGGGTCGACGCGGCGCGCAGCGCGCCGCGAGCCGACGGTGCGCCGGCACCTCGGCGCGTTGGATCCCGGAGCGGCTCGGTGAGCGACTGGCGATGGAGGCCGGCATCGCGCCCGACACTCGGGTGACGCAGGTGGATCGCGAGCATCGCGCGACGCTCATCGGTCTCGTCGTCGAGCGCGACCTCCACGTGACCGGGCACGCTCGGTTACGAGAAGGCCGAGGTGACCGCCGGGGGCGTGACGCTCTCCGAGGTGAATCCTTCGACGCTCGAGTCGCGCATCGCGCCAGGACTGTTCCTGTGCGGCGAGATCCTCGACGTGGAGGGACGGCTCGGAGGGTTCAACTTCCAGTGGAGCTGGTCGAGCGGCACGGTGGCGGGGAGGGGGCCGGTCAGATCTGAGTAGATCTTGCGATGCCAGCCGGGCGGTGCTTTCCTTCACGGATTTCGCTGCCCAAAGGAACCTCAGCTCGACAGGGATGGCTTGACTCGGCGGCTGCATCTCTCCGATCCAGTGATGGGCAAAGGGCAATGAAGCGCGACGAGAGTCCTCAGACCCCACTCGGCCGAGCGTCGAGGATCTTGGAAGGAGACTCATGAAACGGCTCACGTCGTTCGTGTTTCTAACTGTGGTGCTGCTCTCCAGCAGCTTCGGCCTTCGCGCAGCAGGCCAAGCCCAACATCCTCGTGATCATGGGTGACGATATCGGGTGGTGATTGCTCCCGCGCCAGAAGCCACGACTTCAACCTCGATGAAGTGATGCGAACGATGTCCGAGTCGCATGCGGGAGGAAGTAGCCTTGAGGCGCGGCACGATGTCGGATTGGATGGCCACGCCAGGAATCGAAGCGTGAGTGGTTAATCGAACGTCTCGAATACTCGTACTGCTCGCCGTTGCAGTGATCGGAGGTGTGGGCTGGTGGCTCTACACCTCGCGCATGCACGCCCCCGCGAGCGTGCCGACCGTGACCACGTTCCGGCCCACCTTCGAAAACACGCGATCGGCTCGCGGCCAGCCGCCACCGGGCATGGTCTGGATCCCTGGAGGCGAGTTCTCCATGGGCGCCGCCGAAACACACGACATGAACACGGTCGGCATGGAGGCGACGACCGATTCCAGACCGATTCATCGTGTCTACGTGGACGGATTCTGGATGGACAAGACCGAAGTGACCAACGAGGAGTTTGCGAAGTTCGTCGAGGCCACCGGATATGTGACGATCGCCGAGAAGACTCCGCGCGCTGCGGACTTCCCCGGCGCCCCGCCGGAGAATCTCGTCGCGGGTGCGGTCGTCTTCTCGCCGCCCGATCATCCCGTGCCGCTGAACGATCACTTTCAGTGGTGGTCGTACGTGAAGGGCGCGAACTGGCGTCACCCCGAGGGCTCCCGGAGCAGCCTGGCGGGCCGGGACAATTATCCCGTCGTGCAGGTCGCGTACGACGACGCTGTGGCGCTATGCAACGTGGGCGGGCAAGCGTCTGCCAACCGAAGCGGAATGGGAGTTCGCCGCTCGTGGCGGGTTGAGCGGCAAGAAATACCCGTGGGGCGACGAGTTCAGGCCGCACGGCCACTGGATGGCCAACACGCATCAGGGGCATTTTCCCGACCACGATGTGGGTGAGGATGGCCGCATCGGCATCGGTCCCGTGGCGCAGTTCGCTCCCAATGCCTACGGTCTTTACGACGTGGCCGGCAACGTCTGGGAGTGGGTGAGCGACTGGTATCGGCCCGACTACTACCAGCAGCTCGCGTCGGCTGGAGGTGTCGCGCGCAACCCACGGGGTCCGGACACACCCTTCGACCCGAGCGAGCCGACTGAGAAGAAGCGCGTGCACCGGGGCGGGTCGTTTCTGTGCACCGACCAGTACTGCTCACGCTACATGGTCGGGACGCGCGGCAAAGGCGAAACCAGTACAGGCACGAATCACGTCGGCTTCCGTCTCGTGAAGGCGCCCTGGCGAGCCGATCGCAACAAATGATGCATTCGGCCATCCGCCACCGTCGTCGCGATGATTGTGCTGATCGGTCCGCCTGCTAGGCCCACCGTTTGATCACGTCATCCAGATTCGCCTTCTGCATCTCTTCACCCGAAATGGCGAGGCTGTACTCGATGTGCGCGTCGAACGTGAGGAACCACGGCTCGCCAACGGCGGGCACCTGCGAGCCATCCGCAAGGTCGTAAACGGCTACCGCGCCACGGCCTGACTGGTTCCCGGTGAAGTAGATGCTCTCCGGCTTGGTCGCTTCGAGGATCGCGGCGAGCTTCTGACCGGCAGTGCCCTGACGGGCCAACTCATTGAAGCGCTCGACAGGAAAGAGATCTTGAAAAGCACCTTCACGTTCGTCTCCTCTGTTAGGGCGAGCACCCGACTGATCGCTCCGTGCCAGGCATTCGTCCAGTGGCGTGGTTGCGGGCCGTGCCTGCGTGGGTGCGTGACCGGGGCGGCGGCGGCGGGAATCTAGCACTCGGTCGCGCCAGGCGCACGAATCCCAGGTCACGTGAATCACCCGCGCCCACACATCTGAGGTAGATTCCTCGATGTCCACGGCCGGCGCGAACTCCCGACTCGAGATGTTCTGTGATGGCGTGTTTGCCATCGCGCTCACCCGCCGCTCACTCGGAATGGGCGCGCTGCCGTCCGGGTGCGCGAGAGCCTTCGGAATGCTTACTTCGCCATCGCCTTCTACACCACGTGCGCGATCGTGGCGGTATGGCTGCCGATCGTGATCGCCGTGGTCATCACCCTCATGTGGATCTACTGGGTGATCTACGGACTACGCAGTGCCGGCCGATCACATTCGGAGTGATCCTGCCTCACTCATGAATGATCTACTGCCTCACTTCGGCTCCCATGGCCAGGTCGAGCACACCATCCTCGAGCCGATGATCCGATGGTTGTGCGGTGGCCGGGCGCTCCGGGTCCAGGATGGCGGCTGCGGCGAAGGCGAGCCGGCGTTGGAGTTCGCCGCTCAGGGATGCGCGGTCGTGGGTGTCGACCTCGACCCGGAGGCGCTGGAGGCCGCGGGCCTGCTGAGAGCGCGGACCGCGTGCGCGGACCGGATGAGTCTGGCCAGGGCCGACCTCACGCGCCTGCCATACTCGGACGGCGCGTTCGATCTCGCTTGGTCGAGCGCCGTCTTGCACCACATGGCAGATCGACTGGCGGCGGTTCGCGAGCTCAGGCGCGTCCTGAAACCCGGAGGGCGCCTGGCGATTCGAGAGTCGGGCCTTGCTCCTCATTTCCTGCCATTCGACATCGGGCTTGGCGAACCGGGACTTCAAGACCGGCTGAGCGTCGCAGACGATCGATGGTTCGTGGCCATGACGCGCGACACGCTTCGCGACGAGCGGCCTTATCCGTTCGGCTGGTCGCAGCTACTACGGGATACGCGATTCGCGGACGTGCAGGCCCGCACGTTTACCATGGACGCGCTTTCGCCGTTGAATCCCGCCGAGGGCGAGTTCGTCGTCCACCACCTGCGGCGCACCCTCGATCGGGATGCCGGGCCCTACGGGCCGTTGCTCGAAGAGGCCGATCGGCGAGCGCTCCGAGAGCTGCTCGATCCGGATGGCGCCCGATACGTCCTCAAGCGCAGCGATCTGCATCTCCGTTACGGGCTCTCCGTGTACGTCGGGGAGAAGCGATGAGCGAGCCGATCGAGATCGTGACCAGACGCTGTTCTCGCCCTCTACGAATCAGGAGTCGTGCGCACGTGCTCGGCCCGGAAGCCCACGCCGATCACGCGCGCCGGGATTCGCTGCAGAACGGGAAGGCGCTGCAAGAGCGCCACGATCCAGGGAATGGCAGGGGTTCTTCCGCTCGCCAGCACCGGATCGATCGCCCGATCCTGAATGAAGAGCTGCATCGTTTGCGTTGCCCAGGTTGGAAACCCGCGGCGCCGCTGCACGCGGCTGAGTTCGGCGAGCGAGGGCGGACGCGATCGCAGTGGACCTGCCAGCAGATTCGCGGTCGCGACGGCGTCCTGGATCGCGAGGTTGATGCCGACGCTCCGATCGGTGACATGGCGTGCGCGGCGTCACCGATGAAGAGGATGCCGGGCGCGGCCCAACGTCGCAGCCGATCCACCTTTACAGTAAGGAGCTTCACGTTTTCCCAACGCTCGATCTCACCGACCGTGTCGCGTCGGACGAGCGAAGCCACGCGCCGCCTGAACGCGTCGAGCCCCTCGCGTTGCACAGCCTCGAAGGTTCCCTTGCGGATGATGAGTGCGCACTGCCAGTAGTCTCCTCGATAGAGCCTCACGAGGACCTGGCCCTGCACGATGCGGCCAAGGACGGCAGTGGAGTCGCCGGGCAGGACATTCAGCCTGAACCACAGCACGTCCATGGGGGCGCCGAGCTCCTTGACCTCGAGTCCCATGCGATTCCGCAGCACCGATTCTCTCCCATCCGCGGCGATCACCAAGCGCGCATGGAGTCGCTCTTCGCCGGACGGGGATCGAACCTCGACGCCCGTGACGCGATCACCGTCACGAACGACCCGCAGGGCTTCCGTTTCCAGGCGTAACGTGAAGGCCGGCACCGTGCGCGCCTGTTCAGCGAGGAAGTTGAGAAAGTCCCATTGCGGCATGAACGCGATGAACTTGCAGTGGGTGGGCAGATGGGTGAAGTCGGCGAGGCGAATCCGCACGTCTCCCAGCTCGCCCTCGGCGTAGTGCACTTCCTGATGGGGGCGCGCGAGGAACTCCTCGAGGATCCCGAGCTCGCGCAGGAGTTCGAGCGTCGAAGGGTGGATCGTATCGCCGCGGAAGTCGCGCAGGAAGTCCTTGTGCTTCTCCAGCACGGTCACCGGCACTCCGACGCGCGCGAGAAGATACCCGCACATCATCCCGGCTGGGCCGCCGCCGCAGATCACCACTGGGTCACGCTCTCCGGTTTCGGGGTGCGGGCCCACGAGCTCCAGCCAGCGGGGGTTCAAGCTCCTCAGGCCGGCGCCGTCAGCAGGCGCACGAACGCGGCCAGCTCCTGTGCGTTGAGATCCGACACCACCCAATAGGACATCCCGGCGTGCGCGGCGTGGATCACATGGTAGCCGCGCTCCGTCACCGGCGGCGCCAGTTGCTCGCGCGCGCCGGCCACCGGCCACACGAACACGTTGATGACGTGCTTGCGGTGCATGTACACCAGCGCGGCGACCGGATGGCCCTGCAAGTAATCCAATCGTCCGCCCGTCAGCGGATACTCCGCAGCGGCGAAGTCCGTCACCGGCGGTGAGAAGTCGAGCTTGCCCGCGAACCACGGCTTGACGGTGTGCTGGTCGGTCGAGGCCACGTCGGCGAGGTGATTGGCCATCAGCGAGCGGATGTGGCCCGACACCACCTCGCGCGCGATCGCGTCGTCGCCGCTTCCGCGCCATTGCATAGCCGCGATCCACGCGCCCCCGCCACCACGAACACGGCCGCGGCCGCGCTCAGCCAGCGCCACGGCTGAACCGCAGGGTGGAGCGGGCGCAGCGTCGCGACGTCCGGCCGCGCGCAGATCGCGCATCACGCGCTCGCGCAGCATGTCCGGCGCACGGTGGTACTCGAGGTCGCGCTGCAGGCTTTCGCTCAGGTTGCGCTGCCGCTCGAACCCCGCGCGGCACGGCGGGCACGACTCGAGATGCCGCTCGACCTCGCGGCTCGCGACCGGGTCCAGCTCGTCGTCCAGGAACGGCGACAGCCGATCGATCACTTCCTGGTGTTCCATCTCAGTCGTTCTCCTTGGCGTTCGCGCCTAGCACGAGGAGCAGCTGCTTGCGCCCGCGCGCCAGTCGCGACATCACCGTGCCCATCGGCACTCCGATCACCTGTGCGATCTCCTTGTACGACAGACCCTCCAGCTCACGCAGCACCAGCACTTCGCGAAACTCGACCGCCAGCTGGCTCAGTCCCGCGCGCACCGACTCGGCCGCGATGGTGTTCGCCAGGTCGGCCTCGGGCGCCGAAAGCTCCACCTCGTGCGAATGAATCTCTTCATCGAACTCGACCTTCTCGCCGCCCGAGCGTTGGCGCCGCAGCTGAGTGAAGCACGCATTACGCACGATGCTCAGCAGCCACGCTCGCCCATCCACACCGCGAAACCCGCCAAAGTGCCGGATGGCCCTCAAGAACGCCTCCTGCACCGCGTCCTCCGCCTCGTACGCGTCACGCATCAGGTAGCGCGCCAGGTTGTGCGCGGCGTCGAGGTAGGGAAGGACGAACTCCGTGAAACGCTCCATTTCCTGGGGGATAGGCGCCGATCAGGGCCCGCCGCTTCCGGCCTGCGGTCGTGCGGTCAAGCCTGGTCCCTCACAGGTACGGACTCGCCCAGGGCGCGGTTTATTCCCGGTTCGAGGAGGTTTTCTGCGCGGGGAATAACATCGCCGCGCCTCCGGTCAGGGTGCGTGAAGGGCCGCATATCAACCCGAACTCGGAGGTAGGTCATGAACGCCGTTTCAAAGTCCCGCGCACGCAGCATGGCCAGTCTCATCGGCTCGTCTTATCTGCTCCTCACCGCCGTCGCAGGGCCGCAGGTCGCTTCCGCCCACGACGGGGTAAACCAAGAGTCCGCCGCTCACACGGTCAAAGTCAGCCTCTCCGAGTGGAAGGTGGAGCTTACTCCCAGCACGATTCCGCCGGGACCGGTGGTTCTCGAGGTCAAGAACACCGGCACCATTCCGCATGCCTTCGAAGTCGAAGGCGGCACGCTGGAGCAGCGTACCCCTCAGATCCAGCCCGGTGCGACCACCACGCTCAAGCTCGACCTGCGCGCCGGCAGCTACGAGGCCTACTGCCCGATCGGCAAAGGCTCCCACAAGATGCTCGGCATGGTGAATCACCTGAAGGTCGGCAGCGGCAAGCACACTGCCGCCGTTCATGCGGACCACGACGACGATGAGAAGCAGGCAGCCGGTCACGAAATGACGATGGGCCATGAAATGGCGATGGGGGATGACGAGAAAGAGGGCGAGGAGTACGGCGCCAAGGCCAAGCGGATCACGCTGACGGGCGGCGGTCCGGTGATCCAGATCCTGCCCGGACCGTTCCCGTTTGCCGACAGCGCCGCGGCCGTGATCCGCATGAGGCCGGCGGATCAGCAGGCCGACCTGAATCACAAGGCGCAGATGGGCCCCTATTCGAACAACGTCGCGGCCATCTCGGGCGACATCTCGCTGATCGCCATCGACCGTGGCGCCACCGGCGACTCGGTCCAGGGCACAGCGCAGTTCACGGCCCAGGATGGCGCGCGCTGGAAGGTGGTCATGGACCGCGTGCAGACCAAGGACATCCCGTTCAATCCGCGCTTTGGGGGCGTCATCATGGGCCTGTTCTATCACGGCGCCTCGGGTGTTCACACGCCACTCGTGCCGACCATCCAGAGCACCGTCGCACTGTGGGCGTTCGCTCACCTCTACAAGAACGACCAGCTGGTCACCGACAACGCGATGGTTCACATCATGCTGCTGTCGCGCACGCGTCGCGCCAGCGACTGGGCGCTCGATTGCTGGGATTGCTCCGACCGTCCGGTCGAAGAACTTCAGCTCCAGGTCACGCCCGCGCCCAACACCGCCCCGTTCGATGCTCCCGGTGGGTTCCTGTTCGTGAACTGGGAAAAGTCTGCCGGCCTTCGTGCGTCGTTCTAGGCGAGTGAAGCCGCCTCGGCGGCGATCACACGGCCCTCGCGCAGGCGAACTCGATGCATGACGATGCCGAGCGCGTTCTCGAAGCGGGAAACCAGCCGCACCTCGTCCGCGGTCATCAACGTCGTCGCCCACCCCTTGGCTCCGCGCGCGCGGTGCGGCCCACGCGATGCAGGTACGCCTTGCTCTGCGTCGGCACGTCGAAGTTGACGATGTTCGCCACGCCCGCGATATCGAGCCCGCGCGCGGCCACATCGGATGTGATGAGCACGCGCACTCGGCCACTGCGAATGTCCTCCATTGCCTGCTTGCGATCCCGCTTGTCCGCGGCGGCGTGAAGACTCGCCACCGCGATCTGGTGATGGGCGAGTTTCGCCGCCACCATCTCGGCCGTTTCGTTGCGGTGAACGAAGACCATCGCGCGCCCAGGGGGCAGCGCGTGCAGTAGCTTGCGCAGAACGTCCGGCTTGTCGCGCTCCTCGCACACCAGGTAGCGATGTTCGATGTTTTCGCTCACCGGGGCCGCCCCGGTCCGGAGCATGATCAGGTCGGGCGCGAGGGTCGCGATCGCTGCCGCGGTCTCTGGTTGCTCGGTCGCCGACGCGAAGACCAGCTGCCGCCCCGCCGGCGTGGCCCGGATGATCGCGCGCACGTCGGGAAGGCTCTCGTCGAGGAGCAACCGGTCCGCCTCGTCGATGACGACGCAGCCGATCGCGGGCGTCTTCAGCTTGCGGTTCGCGATCAATCTCACGAATGCGCCCGGGCGAGCCGACGACGACGTGCGGCTTCTTCTTCAGCTTGTCGATCTGGCGCTCCGTCGAGGTGCCGCCGATGAGCAGCAGCGTGCGGATCGGCCAACCGGCATTCTGCGCGAGGTCGGTGCACTGGCGCTGAATCTGGATCGCCAGCTCGTGGGTCGGCGCGAGCACCACAACCTGTGTCGCCTCGCGCTGCAGATCGAGGCGGCTGAAGATCGGCAACAGGTAGGCCAGCGTCTTGCCCGTGCCAGTCTCGGAGTTCAGATAGGCGTCGCGGCCCTCCAGCAACACCGGCAGTGCCGCGATTTGAATGGCCGTGGGCTCGGTGATGCGTTGCTTGGATAGCGCGGCGTCGAGCTCGGGACGCACACCGATTTCGGCGAAGGTCATGATCATGCCTAAGATGAGTGACCGCAGTGGCCCGTTCCATGACGGGTCGCCATGCTCCCACGTTGCGAACGGAAGCGAAAGGGACGAGCAGTCATGAACAAGACGCTCCCGGCGCCTCGGTGGCACGTCTACATGGTCCGCACCCGTGACGGCGCGCTGTACACGGGGATCACGACCGATGTCGAGCGTCGTCTCGCTGAGCATCGCGCGGACGGGGGTCGAGGCGCGCGTTACCTGCGAGGCCGGGAGCCGCTCGAGATCGTCTATCGCCGCAAGCTCGGAGACCGCGGCCTCGCGCTCCGGGTCGAGTGGCGCCTCAAGCGTCGCCCGCGCGCCGACAAGCAGGCGATCGTCTCGGGCCGACTTTCACGGCGTGCGCTGCTCCGACGGCTCGGGGTGAGCGATCCGTGATCCCACGCTGAGAGTATGCGCTGCGGTTGAGCATTGAGTCCCGTAAGAGGTTGCCGCCACCGTCAAAGAGCGGAGCCGCGCCTGGGCCGACGGACCGCCCTCACCATTCCGCTCTTGCCTCCACCGCAGAAGAACTGATCACCGCCGTCGGACTCGAGCCCCGAAACGTTCACTCCGCGCGGCATCTCGAGCCTCTCCAGAACTTCTCCGGTTCGAGGATCGACCCGCCTCAGATCGCTCTCGTCGCCTTCCCAGGTGGCGTGCCAGAGCTCTCCATCGACCCAGGTGACCCCGGTGACGAAGCGGTTGGACTCGATCGTGCGAAGAATCGCCCCGGTCTCGGGATCGATCTGGTGGATCTTCCGGTCCCGGTACTGCCCCACCCAGAGCGTCCCTTCGGCCCACGTGAGCCCCGAGTCACCGCCGCCGCCGGGCGCCGGGATCGTGGCGAGCACGTGGCCGGTCTTGGGATCGATCTTCTGGATGCGATCCTCGGCGAGCTGGAACAGGTGCTCGCCGTCGAAGGCAGTTCCGGCATGCGCGGCGACCTCGATCGAGCGCAGCTTCTTCCCGCTCACGGGATCGAACGCGATCAGCTTGTCTCCGGCTGCGAACCAGACGTTCTTGCCGTCGTACGTGACTCCACCCACTCGATCGCCATCCGGAAAGGGGCCGTACTCGCGAAGGATCTCGGCGGTGGCTCGACGCATGAGTGCAGGCTAGTCGATCGGCACCGGCGCGGGGAGTAACAACGTCGTCGTGAATCCGGGAACGGGCGGGGTCGTCCAGCGACGCGCTCGCCCGCGACCGAACGATTCCACCATGCCCGACGCCGCCAGCGCATCGAGCGCCCGCTGCGCGGTGCGCTGGCTCGTTCCCAGCGCGAGGGCCAGGGCCGAGCTCGACCATGCCTCACCGTCGGCGAGGAAAGCGAGCACCGCCGCATCGTCTCCTTCGACCGGCGGCGCCAGCACGACGACCTCGCGTGCGTGGCGCGGCGCCAGCGCGAACCCTCGCTTCGTCGCGCTCACCTTGGCCACGGTGCGCAGCACCGCGCGCAGCCGCCCGGCTTCGACCCGCAAGCGGGTGCGATGCGATTCATCGGCGCGCTTCGCCCCGAAAGCGCGCGCGACCAGCGTGTCCCTCGGAACGTCACCCGGCCACGCTTCGCCCAGCGCTCGTGCGAGCGCGAACAACACCGGGCGCCTGGCGAGCGGGACCGCCTTGCCTTCGGCGTGAACGACGAGCCGGCAGCCGTCCACGACCAATGCCTGCGACGCCAGCAACGCTTCCACCTCCTCCAGCAGGACGAGCCGCTCCTCGCCGCTCGCCATCAGGCGGGCTGCGGGCGTGTTGAGGACGAGGCCTGCGCTTTCGACCTCGGCCGTCAGCGCAGGGATGCGTGCCTGGCGCGCGGCGCGCTCAGCCTGATCAAGCGCCGCGCGCGCCCGCTTCGTTCGGAGGCGCCGCAGCGCGATTCCCGCGACCACCAGGCTGTGGACGGCTCTCGACGCGGGAGGCAATGGGTCTGGGTCGAGCTCCGCGAGCGTGCGCTCGGCCTCCCCGATGCGCCCGATCAGGAGCAGGCGCCGGACCTCGAGATGACGAGCGTGCGCGGCATTCACCGTGTCGCCGTGCGCCTCGAGCGTCGCTCGCGCCGCGCCGAGTGCCTTCGCAGGCCAAATCAGGTCGCGCGAGGCGAGCGCCACGTCGGCTTCGGCGACGACACACCTCGCGCGGGCCACGGCCTCCTTGGGACCGAAGCGCGCGTCGCACGTCGCAGCAGGCTCTTTGCTCGAACCAGATCGCCGAGCTGCGCCATCGCGATGCCCCGCAGTGCCAAGGCCGGCGCATCGTCGCGCAATGCGACGCGCTTCAATGCGCCGAGTGGATCGCCCGCCGCGAGCGCGCGCGCCGCAGCCGTGATCATCGAGTCCATCGGAATCCCGTCACACTTGTCACTCCCCGCCGGTTGGCTGCCCAGCATCCAATCTACCCGATGGCCAACAACCGCCGAGTCGCGTCGAGAAGCGCGGTGGCAGGGTTGGATCGGAAGTGGGTTAGGCCAACAAGACCAGAAGGAGCCGGACCATGGTGGACATTCTGCACAAGGTCGGAATCAAGTCGTCGTCCCTGGACGACACGTACAGAGCACTGGCCACCCGCGATGGCCTCGCAGGGTGGTGGACGATCGACACGCAGGGGAGAGCAAGGTCGGCGGAGTCATCAAGTTCCGCTTCGGGGCGAAGGGTGGCTTCGACATGAAGGTGCTCGAGCTCGATCCCGGCAAGCGCGTGCTGTGGCAGGTGGTCGAGGGGCCCGAGGAATGGATCGGCACGAAGGTGAGTTTCGACCTCAAGCGGGACGGTGACTACACCACCGTGCTCTTCAAGCACCAAGGCTGGAAGGAGCCAGTGGAGTTCATGCACCACTGCAGCACCAAGTGGGCGATTTATCTCATGAGTCTGAAGTCGCTCGTGGAGACCGGGAAAGGCGCCCCGGACCCAAACGACGTCAAGATCGACAGCTGGAACTGAGGAGGTCCGGGAGCATGAGCCCGCGAGGAGGCGAACGATGTGCCCAGCCTGTCTAGCCGAATTGGCGCTGATCGGCGCGACTGCGGGGTCGGCGGGCGGCGGTCTGGCCGCCGTGATCGTGAAGAAGATCCGCACCAAGCCTGCCGCGCAGCCACCCACCACGATGCGCCGGCCGACAAGCCGGCGAAGGAGGAGGAAGTTCGATGAAGACCAGCACGACGAAGCACCTGACCGGGACGCGTGAGGAGTGGCTCGCGGCGCGGCTCGAGCTGCTCGAGGGGGAGAAGGAGCTGACGCGCCGCAGCGACGAGCTGGCGCGGATGCGGCAAGAGCTGCCGTGGGTCCGCATCGACAAGGAGTACCGATTCGACACCGAAGAGGGGAGCGCCTCACTGAGAGATCTCTTCCGCGGGCGCTCGCAGCTCCTCGTCTACCACTTCATGTTCGGGCCCGACTACACGGCCGGGTGTCCGTCCTGTTCCGCGATCGCGGACGGCTTCGACGGATCCGTCGTCCACCTGGCCAACCATGACGTCATGCTCCTGGCGGTGTCGCGGGCGCCACTCGCAAAGCTGCAGGCGTTCAAGCGGCGGATGAGGTGGACGTTCCCCTGGGCGTCCTCGTTCGGCAGTGACTTCAACTTCAGATTCAGCGTCGGGTTCACCCCTGAGGAGCAGCGCGAGGGGGCATCGAATACAACTACCGGCACGAAGCGGCGTGGCTGGTTCCAACCGGCCGCTTCGCCTCAGAGGTGCGCGGCGAGATCGACGAGATGGCGGCCATGGCCGGAACCGACACGGCTACATACTTGCGCGAGCGGCCGGGCATGAGCGCGTTCGTGCTCGAGGATGGCGTCGCCTACCACACCTATTCCACCTACGCGCGCGGACTGGACGGCCTCTGGGGGATGTACCCGTGGCTCGACCGCGCCCCCAGGGGGCGAAACGAGACGGGTCTCTGGTGGCGCCACCACGACAAGTACGATCGGTGACGCCGGATGAATTCAGTTCCGCCCGCGCCCCACAGGTCCGATCGAACCGCCATCCGAGCGCCCGCATCCAACGCGGCGTGATCCGCGATACCAAGGCGGCGTCGACCTTTCGTCGACCGCGTCGTTTGGCGACGCCGCTTCACTCACCACCTGGGCCGCTGTAAGGGGCCGTGCCATGGCGGCCCTTTGGAAAGTTGCTCGCCATGCGCGCTGCGGTTGGCTCACTCGTCCTCTCGAGCACGTTGTTGCTCGCGCCCCTCGCTCAAGGTCCGCTTCGGCTTCCTGGCCCTCGTTCGGTCGCGCCCTGGTCACCGCACCCGGGGTCCAAGGACCCCCGTCATGGCGTCGGATGGCGCGGGCGGAGCGATCGTTGCCTGGAACGATCGCCGCGCGTTTCCCTTCAACATCGACGCGCAGCACGTGCTGGCGTCGGGTGAAGTAGACGCCGCCTGGCCCGTCAACGGGCGGGCGCTGTTGAGCGACGCGCTGATCCAAGTGATCGTGCCGCAAGGTGTGGAGTTCCCGGCCATCGTCTCGGACGGCGCGGGCGGAGCGATCGTGACCTGGCCGGACGGTCGGAGCACGCTTTCGGGGCTCGACATCTACGCCCACCACGTTCTGCCCTCCGGCGCGTTGGATCCGGCGTGGCCGGCCAACGGCACGACGGTGAGCGCCGTGAACGGCGATCAGGTCTCTCCGGTGATTCTCTCCGATGGCGCGGGAGGGGCCTTCATCGCCTGGACCGACAACCGCAATGCCGCCATCGGGAACAGCCTCGACATCTTTGTCCAGCACGTGCTGGCAACGGGACTCGTGGACCCAGATTGGCCCGCGAACGGCGCAGCGGTCGTCACCGCGCCCGCAGCCCAGACCTCTCCGAGCCTCGTAGGAGATGGCGTGGGCGGAATCTTCGTGGTGTGGGCCGACAATCGGAGTGGGAACCCCGGGAGCGACATCTTCGGCACCCACCTGTTCGGCACGGGCTTGGTGGATCCCGCGTGGCCCGCCGGCGGTCTCGGTGTGAGCACCGCGCTCGGCACACAGAGCACGCCGAAGATCATTTCGGACGCTGCGCACGGAGCCATCGTCGCCTGGACCGACCTGCGCGATGGCACCAACGAGATCTTCGCGCAGCGCGTCACGATCGCGGGCGCGATAGTTCCCGGCTGGCCCGCCAACGGGAAGCTGGTCTCGATCGGCGGCACCGATGAAGTGTCACCGATCCCGGTTGCCGACGGCGCGAGCGGAGCGATCGTGGTGTGGAGCGGCGGCAACACCGGCCACCACAACGTCCGCGCCCATCACCTGCTGGCCTCGGGCGCCTTGGACGCCGGATGGCCGGTCGGTGGCATGTCGCTGAGCTTCGCCCCTACGGAAGAGACGAACCAGTCCGCGGTCTCGGACGGCGCGGGCGGGGCGATCGCTTCCTGGCAGGTCAGCCAGGACATCTTCGCCCAGCACGTGCGGGCCTCGGGCGCGCTCGACGGCGCGTACCCCGTCAACGGTCGCCCGGTGTGCGTGCTCCCGAGCGTGCAGCGCAATCCCAACATCGTCGCAGACGGAGCCGGAGGGGCGATCGTGGCTTGGATGGACCAGCGCGACGGCGTCGACGACATCTATGCGCTTCAGGTCCTGGAAGCCGGTACGGTGGATGTGCCGCCTCCGAGTCCGCCGGCCGAGATCGCGTTTGCGCGCCCTCGTCCCAATCCCGCGCGCGGCGCCGTCACCCTGCGCTTCTCCTTGCCGCGCGAGGCGCGCGTGAGTCTGGTCATCTACGACGCGGGGGCGCCAGGTTCGCGAGCTGTCGTCGGGAACACGGCCCGCTGGTGAACACACGTTGGTGTGGGATCTGAACGACGATGCCGGGCGGGTGGCCGGCACCGGGCTCTACTTCGCACGGCTCGAGGTGGAGGGGCAGGCGTTCACGCAGAAGCTCGCGGCGTTGCGGTAGGGGAGGCGGCTAGCGCGCTCGGCTCGACCTCAATCAATCCCCTGCCGGCCCGCTACCGATTAGCTACCCCCGCTCGTGACGACGAAGCAGGCTCCCGACGATCACTCGCGGGTGAGCAGCATCGCACCCGCCATGGCTCCGGCCGCGCAAATGCTGATCAGACCGCGGCGCGCTCGGCGCCGCTCCATTTCGTAGGCAAGCGGTGGTGAGAATCCGCCCGCCAGTGGCGGCCCACGGGTGTCCCACGGCCACGGAACTACCGTTGACGTTCACTCGTTTCCAATCCACCGGCCCGGTGGCGAGGCCCTTCCACCCTTGTTCCCAGGCGGTCACGTTGGCGATTACCTGCGCGGCAAAGGCCTCGTGGATCTCCAGGAGGTCGATGTCGGCCAACGAAACGCCCGCCCGCTCGAGCAACCGCGGGACCGAGATGGCCGGCGCCATGAGCAAACCTTCGCTCGGGTGGATCGCGGCGTACTCGATCCACTCGATGAAGGCGAGCGGCTCGCGTCCTTCCTGCCGTGCTCGCTCCTCGCTCATCAGAAGCACCGCCGAGGCGCCGTCGGTGACGGGCGAGGCGTTGCCCGCGGTGATGGTCCCGGCCGAATCGAACGACGGTTTGAGCGCCGCGAGCTTCTCCATCGAAGTGTCCGGCCGCGGACCGCTGTCGTGCTCGACTCCCTCGACCGGTACGATCTCCCGCGCGAGGCGGTCGCGCGCCGCTACCGCGTTCTGGTGGCTCGCCAGGGCGACCGCGTCCTGCCGTTCGCGCGGGATTCGCCATTCCTTGCACGTGATCTCCATGTGTTCGCCCATCGTGAGCCCGGTGGAAGGCTCGCGAAAGGTCGCAGGATCCGCGCCGGACAGCCATTCGACCCCGCCCGCGATCCCGCACTGGATGCGTCCTCGCGCGATGGCATCGGCGATGATCGTGGCGGTACGCAGCCCGGTGATGCAGTAGGAAGAGACGGTCTGCGCTTCGATGCTGGCCGGGAGCCCGGTCTCGAGCACGATCTCGCGCGCGAGATTGGGCTTGCCGGGCTCGGGAACCACGGCGCCGAACGCGATCGCCTCGACGCTCGCCGTGTCCACCTGATGCCGGTCGATGAGTCCCTGGACCGCGAGCTTCGCCAGCGCCAGTGGACCGAGTGAAGCGAACGTCTTGCCCGCACGGACGAACGGCGTCCGCGCTCCCGCCACGATTGCCACTCGATTCATCGTGACCCCCGCCTTGGGTCGGCCCGGCGCCCAGAACTCGGCCTATCCGATGGGATCCCGCTCTCGGCCCCGGAGACACTAGCGGAGACGACCCGCGCGGGCCACGTCACGCAGTTCCTCCACGTGGACTGAGCGTCGGAACGAGCGTAGGCTCCCGAGCAGATCCATGAAATGTCTGATCGTCAACTACCGCAGAATCGTTCCGGTCGCGAGAGGCGGGTCGATGAGCCGAATGCTGCGATGTCTGTCCCTCGCGTTGGCGCTCGGCGCGATTCTGAGCCCTCCGGCCTTCGCGGACTTCCCCTCCGGCATCCCGGATCGTCTGCAGCTCGGCATCGGCGGCATGCAGGGGACGTTCGCCACCGGGGAGCGTTCGGCCCATCCGACGGCCGGCTTGGCGTGATGATCGTCTTCGAGGACGCGCTCGATCTGCGCGTGCACGACAGCTTCCTCACCACCGATGGGTTCTGGAGGTTCGGCGGTCGCCACTACATCGATTTCGGCTACGTGAACATCGAACGACACGGGCGGAAGGTGGTGGACCAGGATCTTTCGTTCGGGCGATACACGTTCCATGTCGGGTCCACCGCCGACAGCTGGTTCGATTCGCGTTTTGCCTACGTGGACTACCGGTATGACTTCCTCCAGGTGGACCCGGTGCGGATCTCGGGCTCGGCCGGGCTCAACATCGAGCGGATCGCGGCGGGCATTTCGGCCACCGGCAACATCACGGACCAGAACGGGAACGTCGTGAACGGCCAGGCCACCAGCGAGAGCAAGTACAACCTCCCGGTTCCGATGCTGGGGCTGCAGCTGGACTGGGCCCTGTCGCGCACCAGCGTGCTCCAGACCTACACGCGTGCGTTCTGGATCGATCTCAGCACGATCCGCGGCGGCCAGAGCGACTTCGTGCTCCGCTATCACTGGTACTTCGTGCGCAACGCCGCGGCCGGGATCGGCTTCGAGCGCATCTCGCTGAACCTCCCGAAATACATCGAGAACAACGAGGTGCAGCGGTTCGCGTACTCGATCCAGGGGCTCATGCTCTACGTGCGCGGGACCTACTGAGTCTCGTCGGGCCAGGACTCCTCTCGAGAACAAGGAGCACACGAACATGAAGCCAAAGAACACGATCTGCCTCTGGTTCGACAAGGACGCGCATGAGGCGGCGCGCTTCTACGCCGCCACCTTTCCGGATTCCAAAGTGACCGCTGTTCACAAGGCGCCCGGTGACTACCCGAGCGGCAAGGAGGGCGATGTGCTGACGGTGGAGTTCACCGTTCTGGGTATCCCCTGTCTCGGTCTCAACGGCGGCCCGGAGTTCAAGCACAGCGAGGCCTTTTCCTTCCAGATCGCGACGGACAATCAGGAAGAGACGGACCGCTACTGGAACGCGATCGTCGGCAATGGCGGCGAGGAGAGTGCAGTGCGGTTGGTGCAAGGACCGCTGGGGCCTCTCCTGGCAGATCACCCCGCGCGCGCTCACCGATGCGCTTGCGGCTGGTGGCGCTGAGGCAAAGCGTGCCTTCGAGGCGATGATGCCGATGAAGAAGATCGACATCGCCACCATCGAGGCAGCGCGGCCAGGCTGAGGGAACACGAACCGCTGGCAGGGAGCGATGATCGGAGTATTGTCCACGGTCGCCGATGTTCAACCCAGGAGAACGTCATGATCTATGTGCTGCGACTTCTTCACATCCTCTCCGGCGCGTTCTGGTTCGGCGCACTCATCTTCTCCGTACGGTTCCTGATGCCGTCGCTCCGTGCGGTCGGGCCGGCGGCCGGGCCGGTCATGGCGCAGCTCAATCAGCGGAGATTGTCGGCGGCCTTCATGGGCGCGGCGTTCGTGAACCTCGGCTCCGGGATCTGGCTCATGTTCCTCGTCTCGGGCGGCGCACCGGGTGAGTGGATGAAGACCGGAATGGGCCGCACGATCGGGGCGGGCGCCGCGTGCGCGATTCTTGCCCTGATCGTCGGCGCGATCGTGAATCCGCCGGCGGTCAAGCGAATGGGACAGATTGCGACGGCCGCCGCCCAGCGGGGCGGGCCCCCGTCGCCGGAGGAAGCCGCCGAGGTCCAGCGTCTGCAGAAGCGGTTGGCCAGCGCCAATGCCTTCGTCGCGATCCTCCTGACGCTGGCGGTCGTCGGCGATGGCGGTGGCGCGCTACACGTAGGCCTAAGGGACGGACGAGTGGCCGGCACCCATGGCCGCCGCGCACGCACGCACGATGTCTCCGGCCGGCTCGATCGAGTGGATCGCCGCGACGCTCTTGCCCGCCTGCCAGTAGTCCGGTCGCCCCGAGCTGGCGAGCGAGTCGCGCTTGAGCCGAAACCCGGAAGCACTGCGTACCACGAGCGCATCCAGTGCTTGCGCCGACGGCCGCCGAGCATCCAGCGCTCGAACGGACCCGCCTTCGTGCCCACGCGCTGGACGTAGGGCGTGTTCAGCACCGCGACCGGGATTCCCGTGAGCCGCTCGGTGAGCACGACGTCGTTCTCGCTCGCGTCGACGATCGCCTGCTTGTAGGCGTCGCTGGCGCGACACTCGGGCGTGCGCGATGAAGCGCGTGCCCATCTGCACGCCGGCGTAGCCGAGACGCAGCATCGCCGACGAAGCCGGCGGAGTCGCCGACGCCGCCCGCGGCCACGACCGGCAAGCCGAACGGGCGCAGCTCCTCGAGCAGCGCCGCGGGATCGCGTCGGCCCGGCGTGGCCGCCCGCGCGGGAGTTGACCGCGATCAGACCGTCGACGCCGCCGTCCACTCCGCGGGCCGCCCACTTGGCCTCGGTGACGTCGTGGTACACGACACCGCCCGCCGCGTGCGCGAGGTCCGCGACCCAGCGCGGGTTGCCGAGCGAGGTGACGAAGAACCGCACGCCTTCCTCGATCGCCTCGTTCACCCAGCGACGCATGCGGTCCATGTAGACGCGCGACGACTTCTCGATCAGCGCGTTCATGCCGATCGGCCGCGAGGTGAGCGAGCGGATCAGCCGCAGCCCGGCGCGGAACTCGTGCCCGTGGACGAACGTGAGCGAGAGCGGCTGCACGATGCCGAGCCACCGGCCTGCCGACGCCGCGGCCACCAGCTCGGGATTGCTGCACGGATACATCGCGCCGCAGATCAGCGGCACGGCGATGCCGGCGTGGCGGGTGAGCGGCGTCTCGAGCGGCGTGTCGCTCATGCCGGCGGAGGAATCGGACCGAGTCGCCAGCGCACCGTGATGCGCGCCACCGGCTCGTTGCCGGCGTCGCGGATCTCGGCGTGCACGTCGAAGTCGGTGCTCTCGCGCACCTCGGGCACCGCCACCTCGCAATCCACCGACAGCCGTGCCGCGCGCCTTCTTCAGAAAGCGCGCGTCGATCCCGAGCACGATTCCGCGCACGCCGGCCGGCAGCCCGGTGGTCATCGCGAGCCCGCTCGCCAGCTCACCGAGATTCACGAGCGCCACCGCGTGGATCGAGTCGAGGTGATTGCGCACACCGCGGCGGTCGGCCAGCTCCAGCCGCACGCGCCCGGGCTCGAGGCGCCGCACGCGCGCGCCGAGCGCTCCGCTGTACGGCACCATGCGGGCGAACACGAACATGAAGAGCGATGGCCCGAGGGGCAGTGGAGAGAGCGAGCGCCACAGCGCGAGATCCGCGCTGGCCAGGCGAGACGGGCGGGGACATGGCGCGCAGACTCGCAGCGTGGCGCGCGCAGAGCAAGCCGGCCGCTGGGAGCCGCGTGAGGGCCTACTCCTCGCTCTCTTGCCTCAGATTGGCGAACGGCAGCACGCCGTAGTGCTCGCGGAAGCGGGCCTGCAGCCGCGCCTCGAACTGCGCCGGGTCCTCGACGCCGGTCGACTTCCACGCCACGCGCAGCGTGCCGTGGTCGCGGAGCTGCCAGACGAAGCGGCCGCCCCAGTGGCCAACGACCCGGCCGTGGCCAAACCGCAGGTAACGTTTCACGCGCTGTCTCAACCGCGAGCGCACGCCCGGACCGCACGCACGGCCGAGATAGAGCACCTGCGCGCCGGGCACCCAACGCTGCTTCAGCTCGTCGACCGGTCGCGTCGGGTCCTGGTCCCGGTAGATCGGCCCGACACTCTTGATCAGAAACTCAGGCGGATCGAGTGACTCGCGGACGATCGCGTACACGCCGGGCTCGTTGGGCAGGCCCTTGCACCCTTCGCTGTGGAGCTGCCCGACGGTGAAGAACCCTTCGAACCCCTCGGCCTCGAGAAGGCGCGAGAACCGGGGGCGAGGCTACCGCTTGCGGTGGCAGGTGGGAGCGAGGTCATCAGGACTCCAGCGCGGCAGCATCTTCAGGATGGGGGCGATCGTAGCATCACCCGTGGATCGGGTCGCCGTCATGCCCTACATTCCGCGCATCGCCCTCGCGCTCGCCCCTCCTGGAGTCCCACTGCCATGGACGGCACCGCCGCTCCGCTCGCGCTCACGTCCCACCGACCCCCAGGCGGTCCTCGAGTCCGTGTTCGGATTCCGGGACTTTCGGCCGGGGCAGCGCCGCATCATCGACGCCGTGCTCGCGGGCCGCGACTGCATCGGGGTGATGCCGACGGGGGCGGGCAAGTCGCTCACCTTCCAGCTTGCCGCGAAGATGCTGCCGGGCCCGGTCCTCGTGATCTCGCCGCTCATCTCGCTCATGAAGGACCAGGTGGATGCCGTGACCCGGCTCGGGTTCCGCGCCACCGCGCTCAACTCCACGCTGAGCTTCGACGAGCGCCGCGAGCGCCTGGCGCGCGCTGCGGCGCGGCGAGGTCGAGCTGGTCTACCTGGCCCCCGAGGCGCTCGGCGGCTCGTTGCGCTCGCTGATCGCCGGCTGTCCGGTGAGCCTGGTCGTGGTGGACGAGGCGCACTGCATCAGCCACTGGGGGCACGACTTTCGGCCCGCGTACCGCCGGCTCGGCGGCCTCAAGCGCGAGCTGGGGGACATCCCCGTGCTGGCGCTCACCGCGACGGCCACGCGCCGTGTGGCGGGCGACATCATCCGTCAGCTCGCGATGCAGAAGCCCGACGGGTTCAAGGGGTCCTTCTTCAGGTCGAACCTCCGCATCACGGCCCACCGCAAGGGCGGCGAGGGCCAGGCGAGGCGCGAAACGCGCAAGGACATCCTCGGCATCATCGCGCGCCATCGCGGGGACAGCGGCATCGTCTACTGCCTGAGCCGCCGCTCGGTGGACTCGATGACGGAGTGGCTCCGGACGCGCGGCGTGCGGGCGCTCGCGTATCACGCCGGGCTCGACGACGCGACGCGCGCGCGCCACCAGGATGCCTTCGCCCGCGACGAGGCGGACGTGATCGTCGCGACCGTTGCGCTTCGGCATGGGCATCGACAAGAGCAACGTGCGGTTCGTGGTGCACCGAGACATGCCGAGGAGCGTGGAAGCCTGGTACCAGGAGATCGGGCGCGCGGGCCGCGACGGGCTCGACAGTGACTGCGTGCTGTTCTACTCGTGGGCCGACGTGATCGGTTACGAGGCGTTCCTGGACGAGATGGAAGACGCCGAGGTTCGCGCGGAGACCAGGCGTAAGACGGTCGAGATGTTCCGCCTGGCTGATCGTGGCGTCTGCCGCCACCAGGCGCTGGTGCGCTACTTCGATGAGGAGATGTCTGCCTGCGGCACACTCCTGCGACGTCTGCCGCGGGAATCCATCGAGGCGCTCGTGGCGAACACACGCGGCTTGGGCAAGGTCGCCGCGGGGAGACGCTCGCGCGCGGCCGTCGGCCGCCGGCCGCGTCCATCGAGCTCGATATGGACCCCGATCTGTTCGCGCGGCTGCGGGCTGTGCGCAAGCGCCTCGCGGACGCCGAGGGCGTGCCCGCCTACATCGTGTTCAGCGACGCCGTGCTCAGGCAGATGGCCCAGAGTGTCCCGCGGACGAAGAGCGAGATGCTGCTGCTCTCGGGCGTTGGTCCGGTCAAGCTCGAGGCGATACGGCGAAGCTTTTCTGGAGGCGCTGCGAGGGGATCCGGCCTGAGCTGCGTTCCACCGCGATAGGAATCCGCCACGAGCCAGGCGGCGGCGGTCAGCGCACAGGAGTCGACGAACTCGTTCCATTGGTCGGCGTCGGGCCCCGCCACGATGAGGGGTACCCACACCAGCAGCGTGAACAGGCTCAGCTCCCATGCCGAGAGCATCGCCGCGAGCCGTGCCCACACGCCGACGATGACTGCGACGCCCGCCGCGATGAGGGCGCCGCCGGTGAAGTACGCCCAGCCGAGGTGCCAGGGCAGCCAGTTCGGCACCATCGAAACGGTGCGCTCGAGAAAGGTGAAGTGGGCGACGCCGAAGTTGATCAGGCCGAAGCCGTAGAGCACCCTCGCGATCCTCAGAGCCTTCTCGCCGGCGCCGAAGCCGGGCCCTTTGCCGCCACCGTCACGAGCGAACCAGACGACCAGAACCCAGGCGCCCGCGATCATCACGGCGATTTCGCCGCACGCCCACCACGCCCCGGCGACGTGGGAGCGCGCAACGATCAGAGGCACGCGGAACAGCAGCATCCACAGGACGAGGTAGGCGAGCAGCACGCGGGACGCGATCCCGGCAGCGCGGCTCAACAACAGGCCGACGCCGGATCCCAGGGAGACGACTGCGGTGAGATAGGCAAGCGCCACGCGCGCGGGCAATCCCCTGGGCACTCCCGTCCAGATCGGGACGAAACCACCCTTGATCAGGCCTACGATTCCGAGCGCGATCATGGTCACGGCAAAGAATGCATGGCCGAAGCCGGCGATGCGTATCGTCCTGCTGCCGGTGCCGTTCGCTTTCATCGATCCCGTTGGCTTATCGGCCTGCGGCAGAGTGAACGACTCAGGGAGCTTGCTACTCCCGAGTCGTTTAAGATTCTCGGCTGCGACGCTCGCCTCATCCACGGCCCGCCCGGCTGACGCTGAGTGCGCCGCTACTGCTTCCGCGAGTACTCGATCGTCATCGTCTTCATTTCCTTCTTGGCCCCGGCGGCGTGCCGTACATCTCCAGGGTGTAGTGACTGTCGTCCACGATCGTCTCCACCATGCGCTCCTTGGACGGCTTGCCGGTCACCGGGTCGGACATCGTGCCGTTCCAGGTGATCACCTTGCCGCTCGCATCGGCGGTGCCGGTGCTGGTCATGATCCCGGTGCCCATGTTGTCGATCCACGTGGACACGTACTTGCCCATCACGTTGTCGTAGCCGGTGATTCCCATGCCGTTGAACGGCTGGCCCATCATCTGGCCGGTCGCGACCTCCTGGCAGTACCGTCCGTCCATCAGCGTGGTGATCGTCGATGCGCCCTGCGACTCCTGAGCCGGCTGCGACGGATCCATCTGGTACTTGACCTTCGTGGTCCAGTCGCCGGCCATCTTCTTGAACATCTCGTGCTGGGGGCCGGGTGTGGCGGCCTTCGTCATCTTGTCCATCATCGCCTGCTGGTCGGCGGACGGCCCCTTCGGGGCATCGGCGGCGAGGGCGGTGGTGGCGACGAACAGCGTGACTGCAGCAAGAGCGATCCATCTCTTCATGGGACAACCTCCTTGGAGTAAGGGGAGTCGGACGGCCGTGCAGGCTAGCAATCCCGTCGTGCGACCGGCAAGCGGGCGGACGCGCACGCGTTCGCCCGTTTTCGGGCAAAAATCGGGGCGGCCGTCGTGCGGCCGCCCCTTCACAGTCCTCTGTTCTCAGCGCTGTTCCATGTTGGCCATCGCCTGACGGCCGCGCTCCTCCATCTCCGCCGGAGTCAGATCCTCGATGTGGGTCCCGATCGACCAGAGGTGGCCATACGGGTCCTTCACCTGGCCATAGCGATCCCCAGAACTGATCCGCCAGAGGCATCGTTACCTTGGCGCCGGCCGCGACGGCCTGGTTCAACGTCTTGTCGCAGTCGGGGACGTAGAGGGTGAGCGATACCGGGGTTCCGCCGATCGTGGTCGGTGCAGCGCTGCCTTCCACCCCCGGCATCTCGTCGTTCAAGAAGAGCGACGAGTCGCCGATCTTGAGCGATGCGTGCATGATCAGGCCGTTGGGACCGGGCATGCGGGCTCGTTCCACAGCGCCGAAGGCCTTCTTGTAGAAATCGATGGCTTGCGCAGCCCCTTCACCGTGAGTGTGTGGAGTGAGGGAGTGGAGTCCTTCCGGAATTGGATTCTTCGCCTTCGTCATGACGACTCTCCTTCGCCCCGCTCGTCGGGGCCATTCGACCTTCCCTGCCTGATGGCTACGCGCCTCCTTCCGTGGTTGCGTGCAGGCTCGACTCCCGGAGCCTAGCCAGCGATTCGTCGGACGTCGACGGGTTTCCGCGGGTTCGCGTTCCGCCCGTGTGGGACTCCTGTCAGATCCGGCTTCGACCCACCGGGCCGGGCCGGCGGAAGTCCCTTCAAGACGAGCCAGAACCCCATGGTGAGCTCGAAGAGAAGATCGGACCGCCGTAGAGCCCGACGGGGACGACCGAAGTCAGCTCGGGAAGACGATGAACGAAAGAGCGCACGCTCCCATGAGAGAGGAAGCGGCCATGCCCCACACCGCCAGCGCTCGCGGGACGAAGCCGGATGCGAGCCACAGATAGCAGAAGACGGTGCTGCGCAACCCGGCGAAGAGCAGGCCGACGTTGTACGCGGCGCCGTGCGCACCGATCGACAGCCGCGCCAGCGCCTGCAATCGATCCGCTTCGAAGACCCGCAGGTAAGGTGCGCCGCTCAGGATTCGCAGAGCGTCGAAGTCGCTCAGGGTGACGACCGCCAGGATGGTGGTCTCGATCAGTCCCCAACCCAAGGCCAGCAAGGCGAGGCGCCGGTGAACGGGCCCGAGGACCACGTACAGAGCGGTGAACAACGCGATATCGATCGCGAAAACGGCGAGATTGCTGGCGATGCCGAGACGAAAGAGCCGTTCGTGCGCCACGATGTTCATGGCGGTGTGCGCGGCCTCATCGGGCACGACGAGCCGGCCGCGGACGTAGAACTCCGCGAAGATCGCCGGGACGAGCGCAAAGAGATACGCGAATCCCACGACCTTCGCGGCCTGGCGTCGTGAATCGTCTATGAGGTCGGTGGTCATCTACTCCTCCTCGAAGCCGATCGAGTTCAAGACTTGACGACCGGCGGTCACCCGTGAAGAGCGACGGTCTGCCCCACGGCCAGTCTCCCGATTCGCGTGACCGTGCCGTAGACGCCGGCGGTGTTCTGATGGGCTCGAGCCACTACCTTCAGCACTTCGTAGGCGGGACTCCCTCCGGCAGGGTCGAAGTTCACCATCGCGCAACGGATGTCGCGCATCGTGACGGTGACGGCGGGCGCGTTTTCCGCGTCGCCGAAAGTGATCACGCCGCCCACCCATTGATCCTCCTCGAAGGGGATCGCGCGCGTGCATCGGACAACGACATTCGGTCGAAAGCGCCGGACGTCGGCGCTCACGCCCGCGAGGCGGCAGATCTCGTGGGCGGTCTCCGACGGCGATCACGGAGATGCTGGTTTCGTCGAAGATGCCGTGGTCCAACTGCATCATCTGCACGGGTGCCCCGAGGCGGCGCCCGACTTCCGCGGCGAGAGCCTCTCCGAACACAGGCATCTCATCGCCCTCCGGCGTGCGAACGTGTGTCGGCAGCGCCTCGCCGCTCCCGTCCTCGCGTCGCTGCGGAGTGAAGTGGATGAGGTCGGGGAGCTTGCTCGCGGTCAGCCAGGGCATCCCGCCGCGCTCGTCGAGCCGACGAAACGCCAGGCGCCGGTCGCCCTCGAGGCCGTGCCAGCCCATCGAGGCGGCGTCGAGCGGCTCGCCACGCATGGATTTCACCGGATAGCGGAAGATCGCTTCAATCCGTCCAACCTCGATTGGCATTTCGGTCTGCCGTCAGTCCTTCTCGAGCGCGAGTCGCGAGCCGATCGCGATCAGCGCGACGCCCGAGACGGCCTCCATCCCGCGCCGCACCGCGGGCGGCGGAACAGACCGCCGCACGATCGATCGCCGCCGCATAGAGCGTGAGCCAGAGAAGGGTGAGCGTTGAGAAGAGCACTCCGAGCATCATGAGCCCGGAGAAGGTCGCCTGCCCGTGCGGGGCGAACTGCGGGAAGATGCCCGCAAAGAACACCGCCATCTTCGGGTTGCCGAGATTGCTGAGGAGCCCCTGGTGGAACGCGCGCGCCGGCAGAGATGGCGCGCGCCTGCAACGCCGCGGGTTCATGGGCGGCGGTTCCGTCATGGGATCGCAGCGCAAGCCACAGGGACTGCGCGCCGAGCACCACGAGATACGCGGCGCCGGCGAGCTTCACGGCGTGGAACACGCGCTCCGAGGCGAGCAGGATCGCGACCAGGCCCGCAGACGTCGCCAGCTCCCAAGCGATCTGGCCGCAGACGACGCCGAACGCGGTCGCGATCCCGCCCGTGCGGCCGCCGCCGAGGCTGTTGCGAATCGTGAGCGCCGTGTCGGGGCCGGGATCATGATCACGACCATCGCAACGCCGATGAATGCGATCAGCGAATGCGTCATCAGGCCTCCGTCTTCTCCTCGTCTTGGATGGCACGGCTCGGAGTCTCGGGTGCCATCCAGCCTAAGATAGCCGACCGCGGGACGCGCGTGTCACTCGCCGGGCAGGTCGCGTTCAGGTGCGCGACGGGATCTCCGGCGAACGGACGCGCATTCTCGCGTAGAGCCAGCCAGCGCCGCCCCGATCACCAGGCCGATCGGGCCGGTGACGAAGATCCCCCAGGAGCGGTCCCTGGTTGGCGTCGGGGGACCGAGATCAGCGGACCGAAGAACCCGATCGCGAATCCGATCGCGCCCAACAGGAGCCCGCCGCGCACCATCAGCCTCATCCGCGCGCGGCTCGCGGCGAGGTGCCCGCGTAGCGCGAACCATCCGCACAGCGCGACGAACGGGGTGGTGCAGGCGCCGAGGACGGCGAGCAGCGGATCGAATCCCCGCGGAGCATTCCGTAGAGGTCGCGCACCGCGGATGGTGTGGCGAGCGCCGCCAGGATTCCGGCAACCACGCGCAGGAACGTGTGGCGATCGGACGTTTCGCTCGATGGGTCCAGCCGCATGGTCGAGGCTCCTGGGCCGGGCCGCCGAGGGCGGCCGCCCTGCCCGGAAACCATCGGCTCCCGGCGGCGGCGGCTTCACATTGCTCCGCGGCCAGCCTGTTGATAGCGTGCCCGCGCTGCGCGCCAGGCGCGCGGCATCGGGAGTTCCCAACCGTCCAGTGGAGGCTGTCATGAATTCAGTTCGTGCCGGTGGGTGGTTCGCGCTTGGAATCACGATCCTGACTGCATTCCCTGCCACCGCGGCCGAGAAACCGGTCAACCTGTCGTTGTTCACGCCCATCTCATTGGCCAAGGCGGAAGACTCCGTGTCCGGATTCCGCTTCAACCTGATCTACGGCAAGAACACCTCCGTCAAGGTCGTGGACCTGGGCCTCGTCAATCAGACCACGACTCTCTCGAACGGGCTGCAGTGGGGGACGATCAACTTCAACGAGGGGGCGACCAGCGGGGTTCAGCTCGGCGCGGTCAACTACGACAAGAGGTGCGGCCAGTGGTCTCCAGTGGAGCGCCTTCTTCAACTACGCGGGCACCGAGGGGGCTGCAGCTGGCGGCGGTGAACTACGCGGAGAAGCTGCAGGGATTCCAGATCGGGGTGCTCAACATCGCCAAGTCGGGCGGCATGTTCCCCTTCATGATCATCGCGAACTGGAAGAAGTGACGATGGCGCGTGGCGCGAAAACCGTCGCGGCGCTGTTCGTCGTGTGGTCGCTCGCCCTCTCGGGAGCGCCCGCCGTCCGCGCCGCCGACGGATCGCCGACGTCCACCACGAGATCACGGCCCGCCATGGCGAGGCCGTGAAGCGGCTCCAGGACTGGATCGCGCTGCCGTCCATCGCGGCCGAGAGCCTGAACTCGGCCGCGGGAGCCGAGCGCATGGCGCAGCTGGCGCGCGAGGCCGGCTTCCAGAAGGTCACCATCGTTCCCGACCGCCGGCAAGCCCGGCGTGTTCGCGACGCTCGACGCGGGCGCCGCCAAGACGGTCGGCCTCTACTTCATGTACGACGTCAAGCAGTTCGATCCCGCCGAGTGGACGTCGCCGCCGCTCGAGGCGCGCCTCGTCGACAAGCCCGGCTTCGGCAAGGTGATCGTCGGACGCGGCGCGGTGAATCAGAAGGGACCGGAGGCGGCCTTCCTGGCCGCGCTGCACGCCATCCGCGGCGCCAAGCGCAAGCTGCCGGTCAACCTCGTGATGGTCGCCGAGGGCGAGGAGGAGATCGGCTCGCCGCACATCGGACAGATCGTCCACCGGCCTGAGGTCGAAGCCGCGCTGCGGCGCTGCGTCGGCGTGTTCATGCCCTCGGCCTCGCAGGATCCCGACGGCGTGGTGACGGTGAGCCTGGGCGCCAAGGGAGTCGTCGAGCTGGAGCTGGTCTCGAGCGGCGAGAAGTGGGGGCGCGGGCCCGCCAAGGACATCCACTCCTCGCTCAAGGCGATGGTGGACAGTCCGGCGTGGCACCTGATCAAGGCGCTCTGAACACGCTGGTCTCGCCGGACGGCAACACGATCACGATCGACGGCTACCCGAAGCCGCGCCCGCTCTCGGCCGAGGAGAAGCGCGATGATCGCCGAGGCCTCGAAGCGGCGCAGCGAGGAGAGCTCGAAGAAATCGCTCTCGGTCAGCCACTGGATCGACGACCTGCCCTGGCTCGAGGCGAACGAGCGGCTCGTGTCGCAGCCGACCGTGAACATCGAGGGGCTGGTGGGCGGCTACACCGGTCCGGGCGGCAAGACCATCCTGCCGCACCGCGCGGTGGCGAAGATCGACATGCGGCTCGTCCCCGACATGCGCAAGGACGACGCCGTCGCCGCGTTGAGGGCGCACCTGGCGGCGCACGGCTTCGGCGACCTCGAGGTGAACGTGACCGGCGGCTACGACCCGACGAGCACGGCGTCGTCTTCGCGTCTCGTCCAGGCGCAGGTGGCGGTGCTGAAGCGCGCGGGATCGAGCCCGGTGCTGTGGCCGCGGAACGCCGGCTCGTATCCGGGCTACGTGTTCACGGGCGCGCCGCTCAAGCTCGCCTCCGGACACTTCGGTCTCGGCCACGGCAGCGGCGCCCACGCGCCGGACGAGTACTACGTGATCGAGTCGACGAACCCGAAGCTGCAGGGATTCGACGGCGCGGTGATGTCGTTCGTCCAGTACCTCTACGAGCTCGCGAAGTAGCCCCGACATCGACTCCGCGTCCTTCGGGTACTCCAACTTCCTGAGCCCGTGAAGGGGCTGGAGCGGGAAGCCCAGTGGGCGTAGACTGACCGGTGTCGCGGGCCGGGCACCCCAAGCATTCCCTCGGGGCCGCCCCGCTCGTGTGCCTCGTCCCGCCCCCGGGTTCTCTCATTGGCTTGCAGCACAGCCAGGAGTGCCTGCCATGACCCGGCTCCATCTCGTGCTTTCACTGGTGATGATCATGCTGTTCTGGACGAGCGCGTCTCGCGCTCGCGGACGGATGCTCACGCGACCTCACGACGGGGCGGAGCTGGACGGCCTCGTCTGCTTTCACTACCGGATAATCTGTGGCACCCGATGGGGGCGCACGGCCGGCCCGGGCCGCTTCGATGGCCGGGGCGGGCGACGAGGTCGTCTCGTCTCCCTATGGCGAACCCGACGGCATGGTCGCGCTCAGCAACGGCCTCCTCGCGGTCCGCTTCGATCCGCCGTTCAGCGCGCCGTACACCATCACCGGGATCTCGTTTCCAACGGTCACCCAGTTCAGGGATCCGACGAAGTCGGCGAAGTTCATCAGTGTGAGAGTTCTGGGGATCGACCCCGGGACGGGGTTACCGGACAAGGCGGTCGAGCACTACCAGATGCGCGGCGTGGCGTGCAGCACGCACGGAGAGATGAACACCCTTCCTCTCGAGATTCGGGGATTCCGGGGCAGACGTTCTTCGTGGTGTTCCAGTTTCCGCGTCCGCCCGCGAGTGCGGACACGTTCCCGTTCCTCTTCACGGATCGGAATCCCACCGACCGTGGTCTGTTCGCACGTTCCTTCGCGACCGACACGAACGCCGTCGCGAAGGTCCCGCTCGTCCCCGGTACGCTGGGCCGGACCATCGAGTGCCTCGTGGACAGCACCAACATCGTGCGCCGGGCTTCCGGGAGCTTTCTCGCCGATCGCGTGAAGGCGGGAGACGTGGTGGGAGGCGTTGCCTCCGGCACGTACGTGTTGCGTGTGGACGACGACGAGCTGGAGGTCAGCCAACCGATTCCGGCGGCAAAGACCACGGGCCCCCACGAGCCGATCTCCACGATGCTGGGATTCCTCGAGGCGCGGACCCTCGGGCTGCTGGTGGACCAAAATATCCTCTGCTCCATGAGCTTCCGGTCCCAGGGGATGTGCTCGCCGCTGGCGCCCACGGCCCTGGGGCTCGAGCTCGACTCCGGACAGGTGCGGTGGCGGTTTCGAACGCATCCCGAAGCGCTGGCCGACGGCACCTCGGCGCCCAGCAACCATCTCATTGGAACCGAGCTGGTACGCAGGGGATCGTGACGGCTGGACCGGCGGTGGCGCACGCCGGCGGTGGCGTGGACTGGATCACGCGGGGTCTCGGTGCCTGGAGACGGGCTCCAGGTCTGGGGCGTGCGATCGGTCGCTCGTGGTGGCCAGCGCAGCGAGGTTTCGACCAGTCACGATCTCGGGATCTGCCAACTTGCAGGGCTACGCGCTGCCCGTTGGTGAGGATGCACAGGAACGCAACAGCAGCCCGAGCCTCGTGAATGCCACTCGGTGTCACCCTCAACGGTGCCGCTGCACAACAGCATCTGGCCGGCGGGCGATGTGGACGACTCCGTCTCAGGCCAGCGCAGGTCAGGACATCACCGTGGTGGTGACCCTCCCGGTGGGTGCTTACGATTTCCGCAACGACTTGATCCCTCGCATCCGGCTACTCTCCTCCAACGGCGAGCTCCTGGCGGAGGCGACGGGTAACGGGGACCCGCGGCTCCCGGTCACCCTCGAATATCGGCTGCCCGACGGCGGGAATCGCGCGGCGGCTCGCCCCTTCTTCGTCGAGGTGTCCGACAGCCCTCCGGGCTCGTCGGATTGCACGCGAGTACTCGTTCCGGAGAGCTACGAACTGACCGTCGACGTCACAGGGCCATCGCTCTCGGCCACCGCCGCGGGCGACCGAAGGATCCTGGGGATCGGGAGCCGGTTTCGCTTTCAGCGTCGGATCGAGCCCGGACGAAGGCATCGTGGACTTTCACTATTCGATACCACCAGGGAACGACAACGAGCGTGCCGGTTCGACTTCGCATCTACGACGTGAGCGGTCGCCTGGTGGATACTCCGATCCATGATCGCAAGCCGGCCGGTTCGTACCGGTTGGTGTGGTCGGGCCGGAACGCCGGGGGAGCGCTTGAAGTCGGGTCTCTTCTTCGCACGCCTCGAGGCCGGGGCCCATGTCGAGACGATGCGTGTCGTACTGGTTCACTGACCAGTGGAACGTTGACGTCGCCCCTGATGACCGTGAGCTCGCCATGAACACCGGATCGTTCGCTCCCATCCTGCACGCGCTCCTTGGCGAGCTCGTGCACGGCTCGCCGGATCCCGGCGCACGCACGTGCGTGCTCAATCGCGGCGACGCGGGGTTGCTCCGGTCGCTCGACCGGCTCTCCGCGGCCGCCGCGTCAGCGCGGTCCGGCGGCGGTGCGCTCGATCGCCGCGCATGCGGACCATCTCCGCTACGGGCTCTCGCTGCTCAATCGGTGGGGAGTGGAGAGGCACCACCCTGGCCGGACATGGATTGGACGGCGAGCTGGCGCAAGAACCTGGTGTCCGAAGACGAAGTGGCGGAAGCTTCGCGAGGACCTCCGTCGCGAGGCCACCGCGTGGGCGGAGGTGCTTCGCACCCTCGTGAGGTGAGCGAGGTGCAGGCGGGGTGGATGACCGGCAGCGTCGCGCACCTCGCCTATCACCTCGGCGCCATCCGGCAGATCGACCGAGCCGCGCGGCCCGAGCGCCGAGGACGAGGCGCGAACCGAGGCGGAGCAGGCAGGATCCTAGGCTCCATCCGCCCTCGGAAGCCTCGATGGCGGGACGGTCGCCAGCCTCCGAGATTGAATCTCCAGGGGTTTGACGCTCAGGTCCCGAGCCTCCCGGCCGATGCCTAGGGGCATGCGCGTCGATCGAATCCTGCTTTTGCGCCGTTCTCGCCCTCGCTGCCTCTCGGGTTGCGCCACGCTTCAGCAGCTCACGCCCCTGCATTCGGTGCGCTTCGAGTTCTCGAACGTCTCCGACGTGCGGATCGCCGGCATCCCGATCGGAGCACAGACGAGCTTCCGATCCTTGAGCGTCGCCGACGCCGCGCGTCTGTCCGCGGCGGTGCTGGCGCACGAGGTTCCTCTGGAGCTGGTCGCCCACGTCGACGCGACGAATCCGGCCGAGAACTCCGTGACGGCGCGCATGGTCGCTCTCGATTGGTCGCTCTTCATCGAGGACCGCCGCACGCTCACGGGCGGACTGGTCAACCCCGTCACGATCGCTTCGGGTGCCACGTCCGACGTGCCCCTCAAAATGCGCCTCGATCTCCTCAGAGATCGGCGAGGGCGGCGCTCGCGACCTCTTCGACCTGGGCCTGGCCATCGCAGGGCACGGAACATTCGAGAAGGACCTGCATCTCGACTTGGCCCCCACGATCGAGACGCCGCTCGGCCCGATCCGCTATCCGGTGCCGATCACGGTGCGGCGCACGGTGGGCTGAGGATCCAGCCCCCGGCACGCGCACCGGGTGTCGGCCGTTCATGAATCGCTTGACGAAGCTCGTCGTCGTGCTGGGGGCTACGCGGTCGCGCTCCTCGTGAGCGTCGCCACGGTCATGCTCTACGACCGGCGCTTCACACCCCAAGACAACCAGACGATGGGCGGCATGATCGCGGGTGGCGAGGATGATGCTCGGCATCGGCGTGTTCCTCTTCGTGGCGCTCGTACCGACCGGGCTGGCGCTCTGGTTCTTGCGCCGCCATCGCCCGACGTGGTCGGTGTTCACGATCGCCGGTCTCGCCGTCGCCGTGGCCGGGCTCGCGACGGTTCTCGCGATGGGCCTCCAAAGGAGCGGACCCCATGCGCGGTGGCTCGTCCTCGTGGACCTCTTCAGCGTCGCGCACATGATCCGGCTGGCCTGTGTATCTGGTGGGCTTCGGCGTCTTCGCCCTGCTGGCCCGGGCGGTGACCTGCGCCGCCGCCTGCTCGTGGCGGCGGGCATCGAGCTGGTGATCGCCGCCTGTAGTCTCGTGCGCTTCCTGGCGCCGCGATTGCCGATCTGACGGCGTCTCTGTTGGCCGCGATTGGCGCTGGCTCCAAGGGCCGCGCTGGACTCCAGCGTCTTCGCTATTCCGTACTCACCCCGGGCAAGGCCTTCCATCCCCACAGGCGCATGTTGTCATCCCGGCCCGAACTCGTGGCCCAGATCGCGGGCCAGCGTGCAGATCTGTCCACGGTGATGGGCGTCGTGCTGCAGAAGATAGACGAGCATGTCCACCACGCGACGTGGCATTCCCTTCACTCGGGTCGCGCGTGATCGAAGCGCGGCCTCGAACATGTCGGTGAGCTGATCCGTGGAGCGACGGATCGCCTTGCGCGCCTGAGCGACCGTGACCGTCTTGCGGTCCAGGACGGTGGTCCCGGGAGGCGCCGCCCATCCGCGCGAACATGCGTCGCACGCTCTGGATGTGCGCCACCATCGCCGCAATGGTGCGCCCGCGGCCCCTGGGCGGAGGCACGTGCCACAGGCGTTGCGGCACGACGGTCACGAGGTATTCGGTCACGCGGCCATTGTGCCGGAAGGCCTCGAGCAGCTCGGCCTCGACTTCCAGTGGTCTTCCTCTTCGCCATCGCTCCATCCCTCCGCCGGAGGCTCGTCCTACCAGTCTTCGAGTCGCATCCGTCAGGATGCCGGATGTTAGGATCCGAAATCGAGCAACTTCCGAGCAAAATATTTCGAGGTGGCCATGCGCGTCCTCTACATCTTCCCGCATCCGGACGACGAGTCCTTCGGTCCGTCGCGAGCCATCGCCGCCCAGCGCCGCCAAGGGCACGAGGTGTTCCTGCTCACGCTGACCCGCGGCGAAGCCACCAAGGTGCGGCATCAATTCTGGCTGGAGCCTGGGGCAGATGGGCGAGCGCGCGCTACCGCGAGATGCAGGAGGTGAAGAAGACGCTCGACCTCACCGACCTGCGTGTGCTCGATCTACCCGACGGCAAGCTCGAAGAGCTCGTCCCGAAGCGCGTCGAGCAGCCGATTCGCTACGAGATCCTGCGCGCGTGCGTCCGCACGCGGTGGTGACGTTCCCGACCCACGGCATCAGCGGCTTTCACGACCACATCGTGACCCACTTCGCCGTGGTGCGCGTCTATCTCGAGCTGAAAGGGTCGCATGCCTGGCTGCAGCGCCTCGCTTTCTTCACCCTGGGAACGGCGCCCGAGAAGTTTCCCTGGCACGTGAACGCGAGCAAGCCCGAGGCGATCGACTGCACGCTCGAAGTCGGCGCCGCCGAGATGGAGAAGTTCCACCAGGCGCTCGACTGCTATGGTGACCTATGCGGAGGTCATCGCCCGCACGAAGATCCACGACGTCTTCGGCCGTGACGTCCACTTCGAGATCTTTCCGCGAGGATCACAAGCCGCCGCTGACGGATCTCCTCCACGGATTGCAGAAGATCGAGCCGACGGCGGTCGGCGCTGAGTCGGAACGGATCAGGCGGGCGGGGCCTGAGCCGGTGCGGCAGGGGCCGGCCGCGCGCCTTCCCCGGTCCAGCCCCTGAGCCGCTCCATCGACCAGCGCGACTCGATGTTGTTGCCCGTGTCCGCCTCGATACTCATGAAATACCAGTCCGCCGGCATCACGCCGGTGTCCACGCTGCTCCGCCTTGAGTCCGGCGAAGTAGCAGAGCCTCGCCTGCGCTGCCGGGCGGTCTGCGCCATCGTCGAGGACCTCGGATTCCTCGCGCAGGCCGAGCAGGTATCGCGCGATCTCGAGGTGATATGCGCCGCGCGCACTGCTCACGTGGTTGACCGTCTCGGCGTAGTAGGGATGTGACGAGCCGCAGCCAGGCGAGGTCGCGGCTCGGGCAGCCAATGATAGTCGCCGACCTCGCCTTGCAGGCGCGAAGGCGCCATCGACCACAGCAGCTCGGGACAACCCTCCTGGTACGCGAGGATACCGAGCAGGTCGCGATCGTCGTCGGCGACCTTGGTCTTGAGCCATGCGACCGCCGCCGCCTCGCCCTTCGCGGCCTTGAGGTCGCTCGTAGGCGAGGATCGCCGACCTCGAATCCGTCGGCGCCGGGCGGCGCGAGCCGTGATTGCAGCTCGAAGGCAAGCGCGTGCAGACCCTCAGCGCCAGCGCCTCGGGGATCGCGCCGAATCCCAGCGATCCTTCCACCCGGCACGCAGATCAGCGCCTCGGCGGCCTGCAGGCCTTCGCGGTCGTGAGTTCGAAACACCGCCACGAAGCGCGGCGCGATCTGCGTGCGTCCAGTCGTCGGCCGAGAGTCGACCCGGCCCATCGCTCAGCACCTTGGCGGCCTCGTCATGGCTGCCCTGGCGCCACAGCAGCTCGGCGACCAGCGCGCGACCCGCCGGCAGAGACGGATCCTGGCGGTGCGCTGCCCACGCGATCGCGAGCCCCTGGTTCGACTGCCCAGGTCCTCCGAGGAGGAGCGCGGTCGCTCAGCGGCATCGAAGGTCCCCGGTACGATAGAGGTCGCCGAGCACCGCGAGCCCTTGTTGCGGGTGGCCCTCGAGCTGATGGAGCCGCGCGACCACGGAATGCGTGCCGCGACGCGCGACGATGCCGAGCCCGAGTCGCTGCGGGTGCGGATCATCCACCGCTCGAGAACGCCGCGCGCCGCGGCGAAGTGGTGACGGCCCTCGAGCCATGTGGCGAGCGCTCGGCGCCTCCACACGAGCTGGGATGCGCGGTGAGGTGGCGCAGGCGCTCCGGACCGGAGACCGGTTCCATGGTCATGGCGCCGTGCCTGCCGCGCCGCGGTCGCGCCGCGACGAGCGAGGTGTCCGCATCGTTCCGCAGCGCCGACTCTCCACGCCAGCAGCGCGGGGTCGGAGAGGCCGGCCGCGTGCCGCGGAGCCGCCGAGCCGCTCGTGCTGACGGTGAGCGCGCCGAGATCGCGCGCGACGATGTTGCCCAGCTCGACGCGATGCTCGAGACGCGAATCCATTCGGTGCGCCAGGTCACGGGCCGCCTCGCGCAACGCGGCATCGTCAGGCGCGGCCTGGGCGCGCAGGGCTGCGTAGCTGCGGAGCGCCTGGGCGGGGCCCGGGGCTGCGGAGTCGACGTCGGCAGCGCAGCGCGGCCACGCTCGGTCGGCCCACGCGCGCGTCGGCGAGATGCGCGTACCAGCGCTGCACGGTAGCCACGCGCCTGGCCGTGTGCTTGGTCGAGCCCATCGCGAACGTGCGCGCGATCTCGCCGGTGCTCCCGGTCTCGAGCGTATGGCGGCCGATGGCGTCGAGCGCGGCGTAGGCCAGGCTCCGCCTTTGCTCGCGCGCGATTTCGGGCTGAACAGCGTGCCGCCGCTCGGCGGCGCCGAGGCGTCGAGCATGGCCTCCACGCGCTGGATCCGGGAAGCGAAGCTGGTGGGCGCGGTCTGCGAGGTGGTGGGAGCGGCGGCCTTGCGAGTCGACGCCGGGCGCGGCGCCATCGCCTGCAGCACCTTCTCCGCCACGCGCCGGCGGGCGTCGAGTGTCGTCGAGTCGGAGACCGCTCGCCAGCACCAGCGCCTGCGGGACACCCGGTCGGGCGAGCCCGCTCATGCGCCTCGACCATTCCTCGTCGTCGCCGCGGCCCGCATCGCGCAGCAGATCGAGGTAGGCGGCTTCGAGCGCGAGCCCGGCGCGTCACGCGGTCTTCGTGGCCGGCAGGGTCCTCGTGGCGGTCACTGCCGTTGCCTACCCGTGGTCGAGCCCTTGGCGGATGGTGGCGTGATGATGAGTGAGGAGGCGGTCCGGGTGGAACGCGTCCTGGTCGAGACCGCATGGCTTGGCCGTGACCGCGACCTTGGTGGCGATGGTGGATGCACGCGCTCGCCCGCGTCCATTCCAACCAGACGCTCGAGCCCCGCGTCGTCCTCCGTTCGCGTACAGGCGCAGCGGGTCGTTGGCAGCCAGCGAGCGCGCCCACCGGCGCGCGGCGGCGGAATACCCCATCGCCGCGGCGAGCATGCAGGCTTCCCGCCGCGGATCCTCGGAGCCGAGCGCGCGCGCATAGGCGAGCGTCGCGAGACCGCGCGCGGCGATCAGGTCCGAGCGTCCGTCCCATTCCGGTGTTTCCAGCGCCAGCAAGGCGCAGGCGTGCGCCGCGTCGCGGAACAGCGCCGCGTCACGTGAACCCGCGGTCCAGGCGCGATCGGCCTCGCGCAGAGCGGCGGGCGCGTCCAGCCGGTCGAGGGCGCGGCGCAGCTCGGCGCGCTCGGGCCCGCCGTTGTCGGACCAGCCGCGCGCCCATGCCTGAGCCCGCGCCCACTCGGTGAGCACGTCGAGCATCTCGGGAAGGTCGGGTTGCTCCGCGAGCGATCCGACTTCCTGGCTTCCGCAGCGCAGCGTCCAGCGCCCGGCGGCGAACCGGATGCTCAGCGCGGGAATCCCGAACGCCGGCGAGTCTGCGGATCTCGGTGATCGCAAGGATCCACCGCCGATCCGGCCGCAGGCGGTAGGGGCGATCGCACGATCGCGCAGAGCCTGGAAGGTGAGACCGCTGTCGACCGGGATCGCGATCGGCGTCGCGACCGATTCCGGCGCGGTCGCGGCGACGCTGAGCGGTGCGGGACGGGCGGATCGGGCTGCGGAACACCACCACCGCAGCGGCGGCGACGACGATAAGGGCCACGAGGGCCAGGCGCAGCTTCACGGGACGACCTCCGATCGGGACGGCGGAAGCCGTTCCCGTTATCGGCCGGTTGGCCCGAGGGCTGAAGCCCCGCGCTTCGGGGATCAGCTCGATGCCCCAGCTTGCGCATGGACCGGACGCCCTCAGGGTGGCATGATCCCGCCATGCGGTGGGAAACGACCACGGCGGGCCGCCGTGGGCCCGATCACGGGCCTGTTCCATCGCGCCCTGTGATCCGTCGCGGGATCGCGCTCCGGGTCACCCTCCTGATGTGTGCGGTGTTCCTGGGAGGAGCAGCGCCCGTCCGTGGCCCAGGATCCCGCTTCGCACCGCGACCCTCTACGTCGACGGCTTCGATCCCGGTGGTGCGACGCGCCACGGAACCTTCGGCGTCGATCGTCGCACGCCGTTGATCGACAGCGTGGCGGCCCTGGTCGGGTGCTCCGTGGCCGAGGGCGGGGCCTCGCTGCCTGCGAACGTGGTGGCCACGACCTGGTACTACGGCGACGCCGCGCCGTCCTATTACTCCTCCGCCGATGTCACCGCGCTCCAGCAGGTCACGGGGCAGTGGGGAGGAGGCGTGCCGCGCTACGCGCTCATCGTCGCCAAGTACGCGCGCAACGTGCTGCAGCGCTCGGGCGCCCGCCAGATCAACCTGATCAGCGGCAGCTTCGGATCGCTGATCGTGCGCTGGATCATCGAGAGAGGACGTCGAAGGCCTCGCGAGCGAAGGTCGGATCGCGCGCTGGCTCTCGATCGAGGGCGTGCTGGCCGGCAACTGGGCGGCCAGTCGCGACGACCTCGGTCCACTATCTCGACTTCCTCGACCCGCTGCCGATCGACGTGGCCCACATGAGATACGACTGGGTGGGCGCGCAGCTCCACGCGCCGCGCACCGAAGCCGACAGTCCCCACTACGCGGGAATCCTGCTCAGGCGATCGTCTCCACCGACGACGGGTACAATGGCGGCGCGCTGAGCGCGCTGATGTCGAGCTACGGCGAATACCAGCCCAACGACGGCGTCCAGGCGGTGGCCGACGCCCGCTTCCAGAGCGTCACCGCGGCCTCCCGACTGGCCGGCCTTCCTCCGACACTCAGCTGGTTCCCACGACGATCACCTGAGCCTCGCACGACCGCACGGCGTGGGCGCAGGCCGCGGCGTTCATCACCCAGCGCCGGCGGGTCACCGTGACGATGACCAGCGCGCGCGTCGCGGACCTCCACGAGGCCCACACCTGGCTCTGGGACTGGCGTCCGGCTGGAGTCGTGCTCGAGAGCCGCGTCTACTCACCAGCGATCTTCACGCGCTGGGGCGTGGGAGGTCCGGTCTCGACCATCGAGAAGGAGGGCGCGATCGCGCCGCTGCGGCTGGCGCTACCGATCCGACGGCGAGACCGGCAGACGTTCAGCCACGTGATCTTCGACGATCTGGTGCTCGATGAGGAGACCACGCTGCAGATCGGCCTCCACGCGGGAGGAGATCGATTACGACTGGCGGTACGGTGTGGCACGAGACCGCGCAGACTCCCTATTACGACGACCTCGGCTTCACCACGCTGTCGGTCTCCACGCTCACCCCCGGTACCTACGGCTCCGAGGCGGCCTCGTGGAGCGGCACGGTGACGGTATCGATCCACGACTATCCGTTCGCGTCGCCTCGGTCGGCGTGGGAACTCCCCGGCTCGAGACCAGGCGCCGCGGCTCGATCTGTCGCCCAATCCGCACAGCTCGGCCGTGTGGGTGCGCGTGAGCGGACTGGGGTCGTCGCTCTCCTCGTCGGGCACGCTCGAGATCTACGACCTCGAGGGGCGGCGCATACGGCGGATGACGGGTGACGCGCGGATCGGCTTCCGATGGGATGGCCGGGACGATGCGGGCGCCAAGCTCCCGCCCGGCATCTATCTCCACCGGGTCACGACCCCGCGGGGTCGTGGAGCGGAGGAGCATCGTCATCCGCTGATCGCGAGAGCCGAGCCGGACTGTTCAGAAATTAGTAATGACAGGTGGCCGCCTCCGTGGTAGTTAAGGCGATCGCGTGCTCGCTGGCTCCGCCTCGACCGGACTCCCCGCCGCCGCCCGCATGCGTCGACACCCAGGCATCGGAGTTATCCCCCGCCCGAGACTGGAGGCGCAGGATGCGTCGTTCTCCCCCTCGTCCCTCTCGTGGATTCTCAGTGTGCTCGCTCTGCTTCTGCTCGTCGGCCTTCCACGAGCCGCCGAGATTCCGGGCCGCGTTTCGCCACCGCCGCAGCTCGGTTTCCAACCCGGCGCTCCCGACCTGCCACCTTTCGTTGCGGACCGCGTGCTCCTCAAGCTCACCCAACAGGCGCGCAAGAACTCGAAGATCCCGGCGAGCTGGCGCTATCGCGAAGAGATCGCCGGCCGTGCCACGGGACTCGCGGCCGTCGACCGAGTCCTGACCGATGCCGGCGTCCGCTCCATGCGCCGGGCGATGATCGAGCCCGCGAACGCCGCCGACGCCGAACGGCTCGGGATCGGGCGCTGGGTGATGATCGAGCTCGCGAGCCCGCGCGCGGCGGAGATGGTCGATCGACTGTCGCGCCTGTCCGACGTCGAGTCGGCCACCCTCGACTACGTGGCGTTCCCGGCGGTGGTGCCCGCCGATCCGCTCTATTCGATGCACTGGGGTCACAACAACACCGCCCAGATGCTGAGCTACAACTGGGCCAACAACAATCACGAGACCGGGTCGCCGGTGGGCACGGTCGGCTTCGACGCGAACGCCCAGGCCGCGTGGGATGGCTCGCAAGGGTTCGGATCGAGCTCGGTGATCATCGGGATCATCGACACCGGTGTGCAGGCCGGGCATCCGGATCTCACCCAGGTCGCGGGCTGGGACTTCGGCGACAACGACTCCAACCCCGACGACAACTCGGCGAGCGCTGGGCATGGCACCGCCTGCGCGGGCATTGCGGCCTCACGCGCCAATTCGCTGGGGAGCGTCGGCATCGCCGCGGGATGCAGCATCATGCCGCTCAAGGTGGCGAACAGCGCGGGCACCATGAGCTTCTCGTCGATCCAGAGCGCGCTAATGTGGGGCGCCGATCACGGCGCCAACATCCTCAGCATGAGCCTCGGCGCCGCCATCAACCAGCGATCCCGCGACCGACAACGCGATCCAGTACGCCTTCAATGCCGGCTGCACGATCCTGGCCGCCACCGGGAACGAGAACAAGAGCACGATCAGCTATCCGGCGATCAACGCGAACGTGATCGGCGTGGGCGCGGCGCTCGCCGTGCGGCGACCGCAAGCGCTCGAGCAGCAACAGCGCCGAGGTCAATCCCGGCGTCAGCACCGATCCCCAACGGCTACACCTGTGACGGCGAGCGCTGGTGGGGCTCCAACTACGGTGTGACGACAGCCGGCGCCGCGGGCGCCGTGGACGTGATCGCTCCGACGATCTTACCGACCACCGATCGCCTCGGCTCCGCGGGCTACGATCCGAGCGACTATTCCAAGTGGTTCAACGGCACGTCGTGCGCCACGCCCTACGCGGCCGGCGTGTGCGCGCTGATCAAGTCCAAGAATCCGAGCTGGACCCCGAGCCAGATCCGCACGCAGCTCCTCACCACGGCCCAGGACGTGGTCAGCGTGGAATCTGGCGCGGGTTGGGATCGCTACGCCGGCTACGGCATGGTCGACGCCGCCGCGGCGGTCGGCGGCGCGCCGCCGGCCGATCAGATCACGGTGACGTCTCCCAACGGCGGCGAAACGCTGACGGCCGGAAGCGTGGCCACGATCACCTGGACCTGGACCGGCAGCTTCGGCACCGTGAACATCGACTACTCGACCAACGGAGGCAGCACCTGGACCGCGATCGCCACCGGCACCGCCAACGACGGCTCGCAGGCGTGGACGGTGCCTTCGACCGCCACCACCCAGGGCCGCGTGCGGATCAGCGGCGGCACCGCCACCGACATGAGCAACGCCAACTTCACCATCAGCACCGGTGGCGGCGGGAGCTACGCCACGCTGCCCTACACCACGGGATTCGAGTCGGGAGCGCTGGATCAGTATTGGTCCAGCGCGGTCACCGCCGACGGCCGCGTGCGAGTCGCTCACCACCAACACGCCGCACGCCGGGAGCTACCACCTCTTGATGGACGACGCCGTGAGCGGCGGCTACAGCCAGACCGACGCGCAGCTGCGTCTCAACCTCTCCGGCCAGACGCAGGTGAACCTGTCGTTCTGGTGGAAGGACTTCGGCGACGAGACCCAGACGCAGGACGGCATCTACTTCTCGAACAACGGCGGCGCCAGTTACGTGAAGGTGTACAGCCTGACGCCGGGCAGCTACTCCGACAACACCTGGCGCAACTTCACGATCGACGTCGACGCGCTCGCCGCGGCCAACGGACTCACGCTCACCTCGACCTTCATCGTCGAGATTCCAGCAGTACGACGACTATCCGATCACCACCGACGGCTTCGCCTTCGACGACATCTCGGTGACCGTGCCGAGCGGGGGAGGAGGCGCGATCACCTCGGAGACCGAATCCAACAACACGTCCGGCACCGCCAACGGCCCGGTGGGGACCGGGGTGGGGGTGAGTGGAAGCATCTCCTCGTCGTCGGATCAGGACTTCTTCTACTTCGACGTCAACACGCCGGGGAACATCAACATCTCGGTCGCCATCGGCAGTTCGGCCGATCTCGACTGGTTCCTCTACAACTCGAGCATGGTCGAGGTGGCCCGTGGGTATTCCACGGCCAACCCCGAGGTGGGCAACTACAACGCCGCGGCCGGCCACTACTACCTGATGGTCGACGGCTATCTCTCCGCGGTCAGCAGCTACACGCTCACCGTCAGCGGCGGGCTGGCCAACTCGATCATCCCGGCGCAAAAGGCGATCGTGGCCCAGACGGAGGCGCCGCTCGTCTCCTTCCTCGATCAGAGCCGTCCCAACCCGTTCCGCTCGTTGACCGCGATCCGCTTCGGTCTGGCGCGCGCCGGCCGCGTGGAGCTGCGCGTCTTCGACGTCAACGGTCGCGTGATCCAGACGCTGGTGGACAAGGATCTCGGGGCCGGCAGGCACGGACGTGCAGTGGCGAGGCGAGAACGATCGCGGTGAGCGGGTCGCGCCGGGCGTGTACTTCTACCGTCTGGTGACTCCCGACTTCACGCAGACCCGGAAGACCTTGTTGATCCAGTGACCTGCGGGGGCGGGTGAGTCGAACCCGGACTCACCCGCCTCGCGACTCGGATCCACTCCCGGGCCGGCGCGCCGGCGCTCAGGCGGCCTCGCGCAGCTCCTCGTCGTCCGAGTCCGAGGAATCCCACTCCGCCGCTCCCGCGGCGTGCACCCGAGCGGTGAGTTTCCGCTCTTCCCGCAGGACTTCGATCATCGCCTCGGCCTGCTTCAACAGGAACTGCAGAGTCCCTGCGCGCTCGACGGCATGGTCCACGACCACGCGCTGCTCGAGCAGCGCCTTGAGGCTCGATCGCACGTCGGTCAGCAGGGCCTGTGTGCGTGCCAGCCGCTGCTCGGCCCTCGACATCTCGCGCTCGCGCTCGTCGAGCGTGCTCGCGGTGTCGCGAACCTCGCCCAACCGCTCCCGCACGTCCTCGAGCAGACCGCGGCTCTCGGCAATCTCCCGATGGGCGGACGTGATGGAGCGCACGTCCTCCGCGGTCTTCTCGGCGGTCGCGAACATGCGCTCGAGATCGGCCCGCAAGGCCTCGACGGTGCTCTGCCGCGCGGTAAGCTGATCCAGGGAACGCGTCACGTCCTGATCCACCAGGTCCCACTTGGCGAGTCGGTCCTCGAACTGGCCCAGCCGCTTCTCCACGAACTGCAGACTCGAGGCGCGGTCCTCCAGCTCGTTCGACAGCGTGCCCGCACGTCCCAGCCGCTGGTCGGCGGTGTTCAACGCGGCGGCCAGCCGCTTGGCGGTCTCGTCGAGCTGCTGCGCCGAAGCCGCCGCCTCCTGCCGCAGCGCCGAAGCCCGCTGCAGGTCCTTGGCGGCGTCCTTGAGCGCGTGCTGGCGCTGCTCCAGCTCCTGCTTGAGCAGCCGCGACTGCTCCGCGATCCCTCGACCGACTCGCTGCGCTCCTCGATCGCCTCAATGGTCTTGGCGATCTCGTCGGCGCGCGCCTGCGCCTGCTGGAGGCTCGCGGACATCGCCGACATGGCCTTGTTGGTGCGCTCGGCCTCGTCGGCGCGCGCGATCAGGCCCACGAAGTTCTGCTCGGCGGCTTCCATCCGCGACTGAAGCTGCCGTCCACGCTCGTCGAGATTGAGCGCCGAGGGCTCGAGATCCGCCATCCGCCGGCGCAGCTCCTCGAGGAAGTCACGGCGCGACTCGATGGCCGCGACCGATTCGCTCACGTCGCGCGCCTGCTTCTGCACGAGCTCGATCGTCGGAGTCACCTTGCGGAGCTCGCCGACACTGTTCCTTCGAGCTCTTCCAGCGACGTCTCGACCGAGCCCAGCCAGGAACGGGTCTCGGTAGTGGCTTTCCCGCGCCCGCGCGATCTCCGCCTCGACCCGCTGGGTGTCCTCCAGCGCGTCCTTGACCGTGGCGTGCGACCGTCCCAGCTGCTCCACGTCGCGCAGGGCGGCGTCGAGCGCCGGACGCACCTCGTCGAGCCGGGCGACCTGAGCGCTCAGCTCGCGAGAAGCGGCTTGCGCCTCGTCGAGCTCGCGCCGCAGCGCCTGGAGCTGCTTGGCGTCCTGTCCCGACTTTCCGAGCTCGTCCGAGATGATCTTCATCTGGCCGGTCATCGCCTGGGCCTGGGACTTGAGCTCCTCGATGGTGTGGCCGGACTCGGACAAGGTCTTGAATCGGGTCTCGAAATCCGAGAGTGCCGCGCGCACGTCAGCCACCCGCTGGCTCACGGATTCGAGGCCGCGCGTCTCGAACTCGAACCGCTCGACGGCGTTCTTCATCTCGTCGCGCGCCAGGGCGAGATCCTCGCGGATCGCCTGCCCCTGACCCGTCGGTCGCGCGCTGCAGCTCGGCCATCTCGCCGGACCGCTCGACGACCGCCTCGTGCATCCCCCTCAGGGCGGCCACTTGATCCTGCAGCGCGCCGAGCGTGGCCTCGTTGTCGTGTTGCTGCCGCACGCCGACGTCGATCTGGCGCATGGCTCGCTCCAGCTGGTCCGCGCGGGCCAGCGCGCCCTCGACGGCTTCGCGCTGCGCTTCGAGCAGCCGCGATCTTCTGGCCCACGAAGTCGCCGAGCGCCTTGAGGGTATCCATGTCACGCCGGACCTCGCTGACGGACTCCTGCACGCCATCCAGCCCGCGGATGGCCTGCTCGACCGCGGCGACGCGACGCTCCTTGTCCTGCAGGTCGCGGCCCAGCTCGTCGCGACGACGATCGAGCGCCTCCATCTTGGAGGCCGTGAGCTTCTGCGCGTCGATGTGCCGCTCCTGCTGCTCCCGCGAGCGCGTCAGGGTTTCGCCCGTCGACTCGATCTGCCCGCGCAGCGAATCCGCGCAGATCGCGCAGCTCCTGGAACGGCTTCTCCACTTCCATGAAGCTGGTCAGCCGCTCCCTGAGCTCGGTGGCGAGGTCGACCTTGTGGCTGAGGTCCTCGAAGATCGAGCGGACGCGCTCGGCATCTCCCAGGGCGCTCGCGATCTGCGTTTCGGCCTTCTGCTGGTCGTGCGTGAGCTTGGCGGCGCGGTCGTCGAGGCTCTCCAACAGCTTCGAGAGCTGCACCATCCCCTCGAAGCGGCGCTCGAGGTCGCTCAGGCGGGTGACGAGGGCGTCGACTTCGCCGGTGGCCTTCTCGATGGGTTCGCCGAGCCGCGCGAACCGGTCGGCGGTTCGGTCGGCTCCTGTGGCGAGCTTCTCGTAACGAGCGATCGCCTCCTGCATCTGCTGCAGGATGGCTTGCATCTCGGCGCTCTTCGAGCCGCCACCGAGCAAATTCTTGAGCATCGTACGCTCCTTCGGCCGCGCCGCTCGCCTTGAAACCCGGTCGCCCGGGCTGGGCTGCGCGTCAGGAAGACCCTTGCGTGTCCCGTGAGAGAGTGGCTGGAACGTCGTCGCCAAGGCAGAGCAAGAGACGGGCCGGGCTCAGGCCCGGTCCGCCCCACGTCGCGACGGTCACTTGGGCGGGCGCTTCGTCTCGCGACCATGGATGATTCGCGAGATGCACGATGGCGTCGTGGTCGCCGTGCGCGATGCCGAATGCCGGCAGCTGATGGACCCTGAAGTAATCTCTGCCGCGTCACGAACGCGTGCGGCACGCACGCCAGGTGTCGTAGCCGATCGTCTTCGAACCCGGACGAGGGACCGCTCATGGAAGCTCTGATCTGGATCGCCACGGGCGCGCTCGCCGGTTGGAGCGCGGGCAAGCTCATGAAGGGTCGCGATTATGGCTGGACGGGGAACATCATCCTCGGCCTGATCGGCAGCCTGGTCGGAGGCTGGATCATGCATCTGCTGGGCGGTCACGAGGGAGGGAGTGGTGGCAGCGCGCGATCGTGGCCGCCATCGGCGCGCTGGTGGTGCTCGGCGCGGCGCGTCGCCTCCGGCCGGTCGCTCGACAGACACGAACGGTGCTGGGCGAAGTCGCCGCCGCGAGCGCCGATCTCGAAGCGCAGATTCGCAAGCTCTCCGAATTCGAGCGCCGCGTCGTGACGCGGATGCTCCAGCGTCAGAAGCCCCCGACCCGAACGTGGTCTTCGAGCAGCAGATGACTTTCGGCCAGCGCGTGGCCGACCGCGTCGCGTCCTTCGGCGGCAGCTGGACGTTCATCGGGATCTTCCTGCTGATCATGCTGGTGTGGATGATCATCAACACCGAGATGCGGCGCCCCTTCGACGTCTATCCGTTCATCCTACTGAACCTGTTGCTGTCGTGCCTGGCCGCCCTGCAGGCTCCCGTCATCATGATGAGCCAGAATCGGCAGGCCGCGAAGGATCGCAACGACGCGAAGCTCGACTACGAGGTGAATGTGCGCGCCGAGACCGAGATCGCGCGACTGCACGAGAAGATCGACCAGCGCGACGTCGAGATCCGCGAGCTGCTCGAGATCAATCGACGCCAGCTCTCCTTGCTCGAGGCCCGCCCGCCGGACGCACCCCCTCGAGCTAGAGGATCCCGACCTTCCGGATCACGTGGAGCCGCGACTGAGGCTGGTCGATAACCCTGGAGTTTCATCGTCATCCACTCGGGAGGTCGCCCCATGAATTCCATTCTCTTCTGGCTCGGCGCGCTGGTGGTGGTGAGCGTGCTGGCGCCGGTGCTCAGGATCGTGATCGCCGCCGTGGGCGGGAAGCAGATCGGCGCCGCGGCGCTGGCCCACCAGCCCGATCGGATCCACCTGCAGCGGACCGGTCCCCAGGCGTGGCGCAATGCCGGCGCCGCGACCAAGCTCTCGGACGCCTTCTTGTCGCGCGGCTTCGAGGATGCCGGTATCCACTCGGTCGCGGAGATGCCCGGCCTCGTCATCCAGCTCCTCACGCACTACGGCGATTCGTTCTATGCCGCCATCTATCAGCACCCGAAGGCCGGCACGTGGTACGACGTCATTTCCCTCTATGCGGACGGCACCTCGGTCACGTACACGACGGCGCGTCCCGCCGCGCTCAAGCAGCGTCCCGGACATCCGACCGTGAACCTCCCCGGCGCGGAGCCGGCGCGCGTGCTCGACAAGGCGCTGGCACAGCGGCCGCGCCGGCCGCTCAAGCAGGCCACTGTCGCGCTCGCGGTGGATGTGTTCGAGAACGCGTACGCCGATTCCATCGCGTATCGCAAGCAGGCCGGGATCTCGACGGGCGAGGTGGTTGGAACCGCCATGCGCAAGGCGGCGTGAGCGGACGACTGACGAGGTGAGACCGGCGGTTCCCCTGCCGGTCTTCACCCCACCGGATTCGCCAAACCACCCGCGAAGTTTTCTCCCTCCGCGGGCGCTTCGCGGGAGCTCCGCGGCTGCGCATCGCCGCAACGAAATACGCGAGCGCACTGCGCCCGCGCTCCATGCGCCTCCGATGCGTGTCTCGATCTCGACCACGTCGCGTCCGCGCCCGACCATAGGCGGATGGGTTCCGCAACGTTCGGCACGCGCTCCGTGCGAAATGCCCCCGTGCAAGTTGAACGGAGTTGGCAAGCACTTTGCGATGGCCGGACGCACGCGCCCCAACGCCGCAGCCAGATCCACTCCGGGCCGCACCCGCCTTCGAACGTCCGGATCAAGGGAGAATCCGTGCCGCACATCCGAACGTTCCCGGTCGCCTTCGCGGCGGTCGTCGCCCTCGCTTTCACCCTCACGACCACCGGTTCCGCGCACGCCGCTTCCGCCTCGCTCGAGCAGGTCAGGAACGGCCAGGCCACGTCGATCGTGACACCCACTCCCACCTGGGGATCGGGCAATGCAGGGGCGAGCAACTCCCATTACCTCGAGAGTCACTCGATCGCCTATCGCACCGTCATGGACGGGCTCCCGACCGACGGCACCGTGATCGAGCTGATCATCGGCTACAACCTCAAGCGCAGCGGTTCCTATGCGATCGATTACCTCACCCACTACCAGCGGCTGCTGCCGCACGTGCTCTTCGCCCACCGGGAGCCGGAGGTCTTCGATCCACTGAGCGGCATCGCCGGTGTCGACGCCACGATCAGCACGGCGCCGGTCCCGATCACCACGCGCAATGTTTTCGTGGATCCCGACGGGGCCGACCCCGACCCTGCGATGCCGCAACCGTCGACCAACATGGCCGCCTTGTCGGATCCGGAGCGACAGATGACGCTCTTCGGCGGCACGCTGCTCGACGTCTCGTACGTGAGCGAAGGCGACCCCAACCTTGCGACGAGCTCGTCGGAGACACAGGTCAAGGTGCGTTTCAAGGCGACCAGCACTCGCGCGGTGCTGGCGTGGGGCGGACACATCGCCTGCCGCTGGGACTGGGGTTTCAACTCGGACGGCTCCCCGCGCTCGGCGGGCGGAATCAGTGGCTCCTCGTATCACATGCGACTGGTGACCTGGACGCTCGGCAGCCTGGGCAACCAGGACCGCTCGATGTCGACCGACGCCGTCTACCCGGTGCCTAGGTGCGGCATCTCGAATGCGGGACCCTTCTGCGCGGGCTCCACCAACATCCACGCCGCGCCGGCTGGGATGGAATCGTATCTGTGGACGCTGCTCGACAACGGGAGCGGCGCCACGATCGTCGGCAGCGACACCAGCCTCTCGGTGACGGTGCGCACCACCACCGCGGGCAGCTACACGCTGGTGGTGACGACCGGCGCCAGCGGGTTCACCAAGCAGTGCCAGACCACGGTCACGGTGAACGCGCCGGTCACCGCCGACGCCGGACCGGACCAGGAGCTGTGCGCCAGCAGTCCTCTGGTGCGCCTGGCGGGCTGGGCCAGCGGCGGGACCGGCACGTGGAGCGGCGGCGCGGGCACCTTCAGTCCCAACGCCAGCGATCCGTTCGCGCTCTACACACCGACCGCGGCCGAGATCGCGGCGGGTGGCGTGACGCTCACGCTCACCACCCACCCCGCATCTGGACCCTGCCCGGCCGCGAGCGATGCCATGCGCATCACCTATCGGCCGGCGGCCGCGGCCAACGCCGGCGCCGACCAGACGGTGTGCGCGAGCAGCCCGCAGGTGACGCTCGCGGGTTCGGTGGGCGGGGGTGCCTCGGGTGGCGCCTGGAGCGGAGGCGCGGGCAGCTTCGTGCCCGGCAATGGCGCTCTCAACGCGACCTATGTGCCGACCGCTGCCGAGATCGCGGCAGGCGGCGTGACGCTGACGCTCACCACCAACGACCCCGCGGGTCCGTGTGCCCCGACGAGCGACGACGTGCGGATCACCATCCTGCCTTCGGCCACCGCGGACGCTGGCGCCGACCTCACGGTGTGCGCGGCAAGCCCGCAGGCGACGCTCGCGGGAACGATCGGCGGCGGCGCTTCCAGCGCCAGCTGGACCGGCGGAGTGGATCGTTCAATCCGGGGCGCACGACCCTGAACGCGGTCTACACGCCGACCGCCGCGGAGATCGCGGCGGGCGGAGTCACCCTGACACTCGTGACCAACGATCCGGCGGGGCCTTGCCTCGGCGCGAACGATGCGGTGCGCATCGTGATCGATCCGATCGCGACCGCGAACGCGGGTCCAGACCAGACGCTGTGTGCCGGCAGTCCTCAGGCGCAGCTCGCCGGCTCGGTCGGTGGCGGCGCCAGCACCGGAACGTGGAGTGGCGGCGCCGGTGGCTTCAACCCCTCCAGGTCGGTGTTGAATGCCGTCTACACGCCGACCGCAGCCGAGATCGCGGCGGGCAGCGTGACGCTGACGCTCACCACCAACGACCCGGCGGGTCCGTGCGGGGCGGCGAGCGACCCGCTCCAGCTCCTGTTCCAGCCGTCCGCCATCGCGGACGCCGGCCCGGATCGCCGAGTGTGCGCGAGCAGCCCGCAGGCGACCCTCGCCGGCGCGGTGAGCGGCGGCGCCACGAGCGGCACGTGGAGCGGGGGCGCAGGATCGTTCAGTCCCAAGCCCACCACGCTCAACGCCACCTACACGCCGACCGCGGCCGAGATCGCCGCCGGTGGCGTCACGCTGATCCTGACCACCAATGATCCCGCCGGTCCGTGCCCGGCCACTTCCGACGCCATGACCCTCGTGATCGATCCGGTCACGTTGGTGAACGCGGGTCCGGATCAGACGGTGTGCGCGAGCAGCCCGCAGGTGCAGCTCGCCGGCGCCGTGAGCGGCACGGTGTCGAGCGGCACCTGGAGCGGCGGCACCGGGAGCTTCAATCCTGGCTCAGGCGCGCTCACCGCCTGGTATACGCCGAGCGCTGCGGAGATCGCCGCCGGCCGCGTGACGCTCACGCTGACCAGCGCGGCCTCGTCGAGTCCCTGTCCTCCGGCCAGCGATGCCGTCACCATCACCATCAACGCTGCGGCCACAGTCAACGCGGGGACCGACCAGATCGTGTGCGCGGTCACGCCGCAAGTGCAGCTCGCGGGCTCGGTGGGGAGCGGCGCCACGAGCGGCGCCTGGAGCGGCGGTTCCGGCACGTTCTCGCCGAGCGCCTCGGTGCTCTCGCCCATCTACATGCCCACGGCGGCCGAGGTGGCCGCCGGCTCGGTGACGCTGACACTCACCACCAACGATCCCGCCGGGCCGTGCCCGCCGGTCAGCGACCAGGTCAGGATCACCTTCGACGCGCCCGCCGTGACGGTGGCGAGCCGCACGGTGTGCACCGGGATCCAGCCCGTCCAGCTGTGCGCCACTGGCACCAAGGGTGTCGCGCCCTTCACCTTCAAATGGAGCAACGGCGCCACCACCCCCTGCATCACGGTCGCCGACACCGGCCTCTACTCGGTGACGATGACCGACGCCCGGGGCTGCGTGGCCACCGGGAGCGGCTGGTTCCATCAGCGCGAATGCCAGGGCCTGCTGGCGAACACGACCACCACGTGCGCCACCTTCATGGACGGAACGGCACAAGGGGTGGCGAGCGAGATTCACGCCCAGATCACCAACAACGTCATCACCAACATCTCTCCGGGAGTGTTCTTCTACTTCACGAAGGTGACCGCCCCGCGCTCCGACTTCACGGTGTCGCTGGTCCAGGAGAAGAGCAGCCCCCTCGTCCCGTTCTGCGAGATCCAGCAGGTTCAGGTGGGGCTCTACGACGGGAACTGCAACCGCATCGCTGACGGCTTCGAAATGAGTCCGGGTCAGGGCGCGGTGTCGATCACGAACGCCACGGCGGGTCAGGTGTTCATCATCAGCGTGAAGTACTCGTTGAAGAACCTGGTGGGGTCACGCTGCCGCCGAGCGGCGGGATCCATTACGACTTCAAGACCGTGATCGACGGCCAGGTGGTGGATTCGGATCCCGACGGTATCGACGTGGGCGCCGACATCGCCAGTAGCGTGGGCGTCGAGCCGTCCACCGATCCGACCATCGCCCTCTATCGTCCGATGCCGAACCCGTTCACGAGTGGAATGAGGATGGCCTACGCGGTCGGCGGACCGAGCGAGCGTGTCCGCATCCGGGTGTTCGATATCGCCGGGCGCGTCGTGCGCCACGCTGGCCGACGGCCCGCAGTCGGCGGGGATGTACCTGGTCTCGTGGGACGGGAAGGACGACGACGGGCGGCGCGTACAGGGAAGCATCTACTTCGTTCACGTCACGATCGGAGAGCACATCCGCAAGGTGCGCGTGACCTTCCTCGACTAGCGCGCGCGCGCGCCGCGGTGTTCTCGAGCGGCGCCGAGGCCGTGGGCGCCCGGTCGGCCAGATGGGCCGCCCACCAGGCCTCGGCCTGCTCGTCCGACCAGGGGAGAGTCCGCGCGATCTCCGCGAGCTGCCGCTCCAGCGCGCGCGCATCCGCCGGCCGCCGCGCCGGGTCCTTCTCGAGGCAGTGGAGGATCACCGCGTCGAGCTCCGGGGGCACCGGCGTCGGTGCGTGCCGCGAAGGCGGATCGGGCGCCGCGTTCAGGTGCTTCGAGATCAGATCGTAGAGGGTCGAGCCATCGAACACTGCTCGGCCGGTGAGCAGCCAAAAGGCGGAACAACCGAGGCCGTAGAGGTCGGCGCGGCCATCGATGACCTTGCCGAGCGCCGCCTCGGGCGGCATGGATTCCGGAGTCCCGACCGCCTGCTCGGGCAGCGTGAGGCGCAGGTTGGACGGCGCTGGCGCCATGCTGTGGGCGACCAACCCGAAATCGAGCACCTTGACGAAGTCGTACCGGCGACCGCTGCGGCACACGTAGAGGTTGGCCGGCTTCAGATCGCGGTGGATCAGGCCCTCGGCATGCGCCTCGTCGAGCGATTCGCAGGCCTGCCTCAGCAGATGGACCAGGCGCGCCGCGGGCAGCGGCCCGAACCGCGTGACCATCTGCTCGCCGTCCATGCCGTCGAGCAGCTCCATGACGTAGTAGAAACGTCCGTCCTCGGTGACGCCGAAATCGAAGAGATCGATGGTGTGCACCGAGGTCAGCGAGGCAGTGGCGCGCGCCTCGAGCTGGAAGCGCTTGAGCAGCATCTGCACCTGTTCGGGATTCGATCCGGCGATCGATTCGGGACGAATGAACTTGATGGCGGCCTCGCGCGCCAGGAGCTGATGGGTGGCGCGCCACACCTCGCCCATGCCGCCCTCGCCGAGCCGCTCGACCAGGACGTAGCTGCCGATCGCGCGGGCGCGCGAGACGGCGGCGCCGAGCCGGTACACGACGCGCGCGCCGACCCAGGCCATCCCGACGCAGAGCATGTACGGGAACACGTGCATGAAGAAGAACATCCCCGGGGTCCAGTGCGGCCACAGGCCGGCGCGCTGGAGCGTGCTCGCGATGAGAAGTGGCGGCGCCGACGCCGAGGCGATCAGCGCCACCAGCGCGCGACCGGGCGGAGCGGGCACGACGATCGCGTAGAACAGCATCCAGATCCCCACCCACGAGGGCGAGAGCACGTGATAGACCACTTCCGGCATGCTCTTGTCCGGCGGCGAGCCGTACATGGAGATCGCGATGCCGTAGCTGGCGAGCACCTCGAACACCAGGCCGAGATTCACCTTCGTCTCCCAGGAGAGCCGCGGGCTCGAGACGAGCGCCGCGAAGAGCAGGGCCCCGACGATGGAGAGCGACCCGGGCAACCATTCACTCGGATTGTGGAACGTTGCCCCTGACGCCGTAGGTCACCAAGGCCGGGAAGAAGTCGGCGAAGAAGAAGACCGCGGCATAAGTGATCGCGGTGATGCGCAATCGTCCGGTCGCCTGCTCGCGCAGGTCCGCGGGCAGGCTCGGGCTCGAGCCGCGGGAGTGGGGCGGGCATGCTGCGGCATGAAGAGAGTCGCCGCGCGGGAGTGGGACTTCGGGCCCGAAGCGGATTCATGCGCTCGGGGTTCACGGGATCCACCGAGTCACACCGTGCGCAGGTACTGGTGCACCGAGTAAATGGCCGCCGATCCTTCGCCCACCGCGGCCGCGATCCGCCGATTGGCCCCCGAGCGCACGTCGCCCGCCGCGAACACGCCCGGCACGCTGGTCTCGAACATCATGGGATCGCGCTCGAGCGGCCAGATCTTGCGGTCGCGCGGCACCTCGGCTCCGGTGAGGATGAAGCCCTTGGCATCGAGCTCGACGAATCCCGCGAAGCCCTCGGTGTGCGGGGCCACGCCGATGAACACGAACAGCGCCGCCACGTCGAGCGGACGGGTCGCACCGTTTTCGGCCTCGCGCAGGATCAGCCGCTCGAGTCGAGATCCGTTGCCGCACGCCTCGACGACCTCCACGCCGGTGAGGACCTGGATGTTGCCGGTGGCCTCGATGCGATCCACCAGATAGCGCGACATGCCCGGACTCAGCGACGGTTTGCGCACCACCACGCTGACGCTCCGCGCGTAGCGTGAGAAGACACAACGCGCCCTGTCCGGCCGAGATTGGCGCCGCCCAGGACCGCGACATCACGGTCGCGATACAGCACCGCCTCGGACATCGCCGCACCGTAGTAGATGCTGCTGCCGAGCAACGGCGCGATGCCCGGGAGATCCAGCTCACGCACCGCCATGCCCGCGGCCAGCACCAGCGCATGACACGAGACCTCGTGGCCGCCCTCGAGCGTCACGATCCGGTACGGGTCCTCGCGCCGCAGCCCGATCACCGGTTGGCCGATCAGCATCTCGGCGCCGAAGCGGCGTGCCTGCGCCACCGCCCGCTGCGCGAGGTCGGCGCCGGTGAGGCCTCCCGGGAAGCCGAGGTAGTTCTCGATGAACGAGCTGGTCCCCGCCTGTCCGCCGGGAGCGTGCTGCTCGATGAGCACGGTGCGGAGTCCCTCGGATGCCGCGTACACCGCGTTGGCGAGTCCCGCCGGTCCGCCGCCGACGATCACCACGTCGTAGAAGGGTCGTGTCGCCGCGGTCTGCATGCCGACCTTCCCGGCCAGCTCGCCGCTGCTCGGCATCACCAGGCTGGTCCCGTCGGGGAAGAGCACGACCGGCAGGCGCGGCGGATCGCCGGCGATCGGCTTCACCAGCTCGAGCGCCGCGGCGTCCTGGTCGATGTCGATCCACTGGTAGGGGACCTGATTGCGCGCCAGGAAGTCGCGGGTCGCGAAGCTCTGCGGCGACCACGGCGAGCCGACGATCCGGATGCCCTCGAAGATGGGCCGCGCGTGCGCGGACCACTCGGCGAGGAGATCGTTCAGCACGGGATAGAGCCGCTCCTCGGGCGGATCCCACGGCTTCATGAGGTAGTGGTGCAACCCGACCTCGTTGATCGCCGCGATCGCCGCTCCGGTGTCGGCGTAGGCGGTGAGCAGCACGCGCTTGGCGTCGGGATAGAGCGTGCGCGCCTCGCCCAGCAAGGCGATGCCGGTCATGGCCGGCATGCGCTGATCGACCAGCAAGAGCGCCACCGGGTTGCCGCGGCGGCGCAGCTGGTTCAGCGCCTGAAGGGCCTCGTGACCCGACGTGGCGGTGAGGATGCGATAGCGGTCGCTGTACTGCCTGCGCAGATCGCGTTCCACCGCACGCAGCACCTCGTGGTCGTCGTCGACTGCCAACACCACCGGTTTAGCCACCGGGTCCTTCCTTGGGGTCCCCGGCGGCCGCGGCCCGCTCGCTCCGCGACATCATCTCCTCCATCGTGAAGCGGTTGAGTCCCACGATCCGTGCGTGATCGCGGAACGGCGGCGGGACGATCGCCCGCGCCTCGGCCTTGCCGTCGACCTCCACGATCATGATGGCGCTGTGAACGCCGTCCTTGCAGCCCCACTCCGCGTTCATCAGGAAGTGGGAGCCGGTGGACAGGAACACTCGCACGACGCGCGTGCACTCGACGCGGTCGGAATCGTGCGGCACCTCGACCAGGAACCTGGGCAATGGCTTCTCCTCTCGTGTGGCGCTCACGCGCGCGGCAGGATCACTCGGAACTCGGTGCGACCCGGCCTCGAATCGACCTCGATGTCTCCGTGGTGCTCGGTGACCAGACGGCGGGCGATGTCGAGGCCGAGCCCGGTGCCACCACCGAGCGGCTTGGTGGTGAAGAACGGATCGAAGATCCGCGCCTTGACTTCGTCCGGGATGCCGGGGCCGTTGTCCACCACCCGGACCACCACGGAATTGTTCTGACTCGCGGCGCTCACTTCGACGCGGCCCGCTTCGGGGACGGCATCGATGGCATTGTCGATCAGGTTGGCCCAGACCTGGTTCAGCTCGCCGCCGAATCCTTCGACCGCCGGCAGGTCCTTGGGCACGTCGATGGAGACCGCCACCGATTTGGCGCGCGCCTTGGCGCCGAGCACCGCCATCGTGTCGGCGAGACCCTTCCGACCGCCACCGGCTGGGGACCTGCGATTGGTCCATGTAGGTGAAGCCCTTGATGGCCGCGACCAGCGAGTGGATGCGTCCCGCGGCGATCTCCACCTCCGAGGCGAGCAGGCGAGTCCCATGACCGGCGCACAGCGAGCGCAGCGCGGATCTGAGCGGCTCGCTCCCGAGCGAGGCGGCGAGCTGATCCAGCGTCTCGACGGTCAGCGAGGTCTCCGACACCTCCTCGGGCGTGATGCCCTTCAGGCCATGACGCGACAGCCAGCTCTCCAGCGCTTCTTCGCGGTCGGCGCGCTCGAGCGGCGACCGCGCGGCCCGTCCGCCGGGCGGATCACACTGGGCCCGCACCTTGGCGATCGCCGCGAGCTGTTCGGCCGAGAGCTGCATGGAGCCGAGCGCGAGCGCCGCGGCTTCCATCTCGAACACGCGGGCGTTGAGCTCGCGGGCGCTGCGCGCCAGCGCCGAGGCCGGATTGTTGAGCTCGTGCGCGAGGCCGGCGGCGAGGCGCCCGAGCGAGATCATCTTCTCGGTTTGCAGGTCGCTGGCGGTGAACCGGCGGGCACGGTCGACCATGACGCCCACCAGGAGGGCCGTGACCTCGTGGCATCGCTGGATCATATCGGGGAAGCACTCGCGCTCGATGACCAGCACTTCGGTCGCTTCCACGACGGTCGAGTTTCCGGGCGGCGCGACCATTCGCGAGTAGGGGAGATGGCCGGTCACGTCCCCCGCGCTCCATTCGAAGACCTTCTTGGGACCACTGCCCCGATTCACGTAGATGACCATGTGGCCGGAGAAGATGATGTAGAGCGCCGGGATTGGGATCGCCCACCTTGGAGACGACCTCGCCCGCTTCGAAGCGACGGAGCGTGCCGTGGGCCGCCAGCCACTCGAGCTGATCGCGAGGGCGCCGATCCAAGCAGGCGATGCGCCGCCAGCCGGTCGACGAGAGAGGCATCGGTCACGGAGGGTACTCCAATCGCGGTGGGGTGCGTAGACGTCCCGGGTTCGGGGGCAGGATTCTCCAACGCGCGGGCGGTCAACGCAAGGGCGGGAGATTGGGCGGTCGAGCGCGTGACGCGTGCAGGATCGGGAGGGAAACGCAAGAGCCGCGGGGCAGATCTGCGCCCGCGGCTCGTCGTTGCTTCAGCGGCTCAGAAGCCGATCGCGAGTCCGGCTTGCAGCGTCCAGAAGCTCGGGTTGAAGTCTCCCGGAGGCGAGCTGCGAGGCCTGGTCCTTCATGAACACGTAGCGGCCCTGGAGGTCGAACCCCACCATCGGGGTCAGCGAGAAGCGCATACCGCCGCCCAGGTGCGCGCCGAAATTGCTGTCGTGGCTGGCGGGATACACGTTGTCCTGGTACTTGACGCTCTGGATGTAGGCGCCCACGCCGCCGCCGGCGTAGAGCATCGGCACCGGGCTCACCCACAGGGAGAGCGTGACCGGCGTGGTGTTCAGATCGAAGCTCTGACCCGCGTACGCGTAGGTCTCCTTGCGATAGCCCACCTGGATCTCGGCCTGCGTGCGCGGCAGCAGCCCGTTGCGCAGCGCGACTCCGTACATCACTTCATTGTCGCCGCCGTCCTGGGACTGACTGATCCCGATCGACGGGACGAGCTGAACGGCGTGCGCCGCGCCGTGCATGCACAGCAGCAACGAGGCGCACATCAGTGAACCGAGTAGCACCTGCTTCGACAGCGAACGATAGGGACGCATGAGGACTCCGTAGTTGGGCTCGGGGAGGGGACCGCGACCGAAGATCAAGTCCCGTGCCCGCTCGGTCGCGTCGTCGTGCATCGGGTTAGCGGCCCGGCGTTACGGGACGACACGCCCGCTCGGCGGCCCGTCATGCATCCTGCACGCCACTCTCGCATCCTGCGCGGACGGCCCACCCACGACACTTCGAAGCTTGTGCGACACTCGGCTCATGCGCTTCCCCGCCCGGTCTCCGGGATCCCCGGCGCACGCCAGCCCGCGATGGCTTCGGTTGTCGACGTTCGTGCTCTTCCTGATCGGCTCGTGCGGGTTCGCACCGACGGCTCGGGGCGATCCGGCCTCCGGCGCCGTCGACATCGCGCCGGAGGTGGCGAGCGCGCCACCGTTGGATCCCGCGGACGGGCCCGACATCGAGACCGCCCACCAGGACACGAAGCGCATCACCCCGTTGCTCGCGCCCATCCCGTTCAAGAACACCCAGATCGGATGGGGGCTGATGTTGATGGTGGGAGCGATCCACCGCTTCGATGCCGATCCCACGATGAAGCCTTCGACCGGAGCGATCGGCGGTTTCTACACCGAGAACAGGAGCTGGGGCCTGATGGCGATGGAGATGGCACGGCTCGAGCGAGACACGTGGAGGCTGCGCGGGCTCTTCAGCCATTTCGACGTGCGCTACGACTTCTTCGGCATCGGCCAGGAAGCCGGCGCGCGCGGAGTCTCGATCCCGCTCGAGCAGACGATGGACTTCTTCGTCGGGACGGCGCTCAGGAGGATCGCGCCCGCGATCTATGCGGGAGCCGGGCGTGGCGTGGATGCAGACCTCGGTCGAGCCGCGCCGCGACTCGTCCTCGGGTCTCGCGCCGATCGAGGACCTCGCGCGCGCCGAGCTGGTCGCGCCGGGAGTCCAGGCCGAGTTCGACTCGCGGGACGACGACTATTGGCCGACGCACGGCTCGGTGGCGAAGTTCAAGTCGTGGTTCTTCACCAGTGCGCTCGGCAGCTCGCGCGACTTCCAGCGCTACATGGGCGGCTGGTCGTGGTACCAGCGCCTGCGCGGTGAAGGGCTCGTCCTCGCCACCAACGCCAATGCCACGGGCGCCACGGGCGACGCACCGTTCTACGCTTTGCCTTCGGTGGGCGCGGGCCTCTACGGCCTGCGCGGCTACACGCAGGCCGGTACCGCGACCGGGTGCTGACGACGCTACAGGCCGAAGCCCGCGCCCACGGCCAGGGACGCATGGGCGCCACCGCATTCTTCGGCTTCGGCCAGGTCGCCCCGAGCGTCGCCAAGCTGCCGAAGTCCGAAGCGCTTCCGGCCGGCGGGCTGGGCCTGCGCTACAAGCTCACGCGTGAGTTCCCGATGCACATGCGCCTCGACTACGCGTGGGGCAAGAACGGGAATCTGATTTATTTCAGCGTGGCCGAGGCGTTCTAGGCAGCCTATTTTTGGTCGGCTTTCCCCGCAGGCTCCCAGCGCTGATAGCCGGCCGGCGGTGCCCACACCTCGTCGGAAACTTTGGTGGAGATCACGCGCAGCGTCTCCCACATCACCACGCCCTGCTGACTCAGCGTGGTGAATTCGATCCGGCCGGCGAGCGGCAGCTCCTCGATCTCTCGTCCCTGGACCACGAGCCGCATCAAGCCGCGTCCGAGCGGGTCCATGACCGAGCTGATCACCACGTTCTGGAGTTCCGGCCCGTAATTGGGGACATCGAGCGAGCGCGCGATCCAACGTTCCTGGCGCAGATACGATCCGGCGGTGAGCACCCATTCCGAAGTTGGATAGCCCGCGATCTTCCGGGACTGATTGGTCTTCTCGAGGCGCACCGAGTCGGTGAGCGCATCGAAGATGTCGCGCCAGCGGTCGGTCGTTCCCGTCCTGAGCGAGTCGCCCACTTCCTGGGCGCGTTCGGCGCGCAGCGGCCGGAGCAAGCTGTCGGCCAGCGTCCGCCGGCCCCGCCAGTAACGCTGCTTGGCATGGTCGACGTAGACGAGCTCGTCGGTCTTGTGGTTGTAGATCACCTCGTCGCCCGTGGGCAGCGTGGTGCGCACGCGCTGGCTCGTGTAATAGCTCAATCGCGTGAGCGTGTCCCCATTGGCAAATCTATAGTGGGTGACGAGCGTGATGTCGGCGGCGGCCGGAAGGGCGAGGAGCAGGAGCAGGCCAGCCGCGCCGGCGGCGAATCCAGCGGAGAGGCGTCGCACGAGACCTCCTTTGCGTGACGATCGGATCGTGCGGGAACCTACACACGCCTACGGTCCCGCGGTGACGGCGACGCCCGGATAGCCCACGAAGTGATAGAGGTTCGACGGCGAATCCGGGTTCATGCCCACGTCGCGGAGATCCAGCTCGGGCCAGCCCACCGAGGTGCCGTACGCGACCGGATGACCGGTGGCCGCGCCTCCCGCCAGGCGCTCGATCACGAGCAGCCCGAGCGGCACCGAGAAGCGCCCGCACCACGTCCATCGATAGTCGTCGGGATGCTCGGGGTCGACGAACGTCTCGTACGCGGTCCGGACCTTGGCATCGGTGAGGCGCCCGGCCAGCGGACCGGTCAGCAAGCCGTGGTCCTTCGCCACGGCCTTCTCGTACGCCTCGAGCCCACCCGTCCCGAACAGCTCCTGCTTGAAGTCCGGTCCGTAGTGGATCGCATCCGCCGAGATCGCGACGGCGAGATCGCGGCCGAGCCGCCATCCGCGCGATTTCATCTCCGCAGCGAGCGCGGAAGAGAGGTGGTCCGCCAGCTCTTGGAGCCGCGCGAATCGCGCCGCGGGTACGATGATCGGCACGATCTCGAGATCGGGGTGCTCGTGGCGCAGCCAGCACACCAGCGGCTCGAGCGAGTGCTCCACGTCGTGCGCGGTGGTGTCCATGGTCCAATCGGCGCGCGGCAGCCGCGCGAGCAGGGCCTCGCGCAGCTTCGACACCGGAACCGGACCGTCCGGCGCGGTCCACTGGCGGTAGCCGTCGAACACCATGCCGGTCGTGCTCGCCGAAGCGGCGGTAGCGGTGGAAGACGCCGACCAGCACCACCGTCCGCGCGGTGACCAGCGGGATCACGCGCCGGTACACGCGGCCCGCGAAACCGAACGCGTCGTGCGGGCAGATGATGCCGGCCACCCGGGTGCGGGTGGCGGCGCGAACGAATCGGGTGCCGGTGGCGCTTCGGCCAGCGTCCACACCTTCGCCATCTGCGCGGGAGTGAACGCATACGCCGTCGAGTCGATGCGGCCCCGCACGTCGTCGTGCGAGGGCAGCGCCATGTCGCGGCGCGCCTCCGCGAGCGTCGGACGGGTCAGCGGGGCCGGTGACGGCGACTGGGCCCGCGCCAGGAGTGCGCCGCACAGAGCGAGCGCCAGCGCGAGCACTCCGCCAAGAGCCGACGAGCGTCGCATGTGGGATTCCGGGGTTCCGAGTGGACGGCCTGGCGGTGAGCTTACCGCATTCGCGCGCCTTGGCGAGCGGGGACCCGGATGGAATCACGCCGATCTAAGCGTTTAGACTGCGCCCAATGGGAACCAGCGAACGCGCATGACCACCGGACCGCACCCGCCGCGCGCCTGGGTGGTCTCGGCCGAGATGGGATACGGCCACGAGCGGGCGGCGCATGCGCTGGCCCATCTCACCGAGGCAGTCCCTGGTAGCGGGGGCCCCGCGGTCACCGATCCCGACGAGGCGCGCTTCTGGCGCCGGCTCACCTGGTCGTACGAGGTGATCTCGCGCACCAGGAATCTGCCGCTCCTGGGGCTCGCTGTGTTCGGAGCGCTCGACGCGCTGTTGCGCATTCCGCCGTTCTATCCACTGCGCGACCTGTCGCATCCCTCGATCAGCAACTACATCGTCGATCACCTCATCCACGAGGGTCTGGGTCGCACGTTGCTCGAGCGCCTGCGCACGCTTCCGCTCCCCATGATCTCCACCTTCTATGCTCCCGCGTTGGTGGCGGACCACCGGTATGCGAACGGCGTCTACTGCGTCATCTGTGATGCCGACCTCAACCGGTGTGGGTCGCCTCGAAGCCCCGCGACAGCCAGATCCGCTACTTCGCGCCGTGCGGGCGGGCGATGCGACGCCTGCGCCAGTACGGCGTGCCCGACGAGCGCATCTTCATCACCGGATTCCCATTGCCCGTGGAGAACATCGGCGGGCCGCACATGAAGACCCATCAAGGCGGATCTGCTGGCGCGGCTCGGGCGTCTCGATCCGCACGGCCGCTTCACCCAGGGTCTATGGATCGACTGCGCGCGAGGATGCTCGGCTCACGCCCCGAGCCCTCGGACGGACCCGAACGGGTGACGGTGACGTTCGCGGTCGGCGGGGCGGGCGCGCAGACCGAGATCGGCATGATGCTGGCGCAGAGCCTCAAGCTGGGCATCTCTCGACCGGCGCTTTCGCCTGATCCTGGTGGCCGGCATCCATCGGCTGGTCGAAAGGCGTTCGTCAGGTCGCGCATCGCATCGGGCTCGGCACCGCGCTCGGTGACGGCCTGCTGATCGTGCGGGAAGACGACAAGTCCGCGTACTTCGACCGATTCAACGCGCGCGATGCGCGAGACCGACATCCTGTGGACCAAGCCGAGCGAGCTATCGTTCTACTCCGCGCTCGGCATTCCGATCGTGATGGCGCCGCCGATCGGATCCCAGGAGAGCAGGAACCAGCGCTGGCTGACGGACAAGGGATGCGCCGTCCCGCAGTACCCGCCGCGCGCCGCGCTCGAATGGCTCCTCGATCTGCTCGAGGACGGCGTGTTCGCCGAGATCGCTCTGAGCGGCTTCATCAAGAATCGGAAGCTCGGCGTGCTCAAGATCGAGGAAGTGCTGGCAACGGGGACGATGCCCCGGGATAAGAACCCGCTGCGGCGATAGCGGCGGCCTGGACCCGAGCCCGATGGCTCGGGTCTCGAGAACCGTGGCGCCCTGCCGCCGACGCGTGTCGCTTCAGCCCGAATCGCCCGTGATCGACTCCGCAACGCTTCCCATCAGGGCCGCGAGCTCGAGCCCGATCTCGCGTTCCGCTCGGCAGCGACCGGCCAGATGGCCGAGCAACCCGATCGAGGAGTGCAGGGTTCCCTGGCGGACGAGATCCCATTCCCAGGTGAGGTGCAGGGTGACGAGGTGGTATGGACGAGCAGGGATCGTAGCGGTCGGACTTTCCGTAAAAGTCCGACTTGATCCACGGGAGCGAGCAGCCCGCGATGCGCCGCTCGGAGAGGTAGTGGCGGTAACCGGCCTCGATCAGCGCCTGGCCGGTCCGGCGGTCTCCGAGGTTGCCGGGAGGAATGTAGGTGTCCACCGCGGTTCCCAATCGATCCTCGAGCAAGCGGCGGCCGCGGCGCAGTCTCTCGACGATGACGTCGTACGGCTCTCCCTTGAACTCGTTGAACGACCCAACCGTGCCCTGATTGAACGGATCGCCCTTCGCCTGGAGGATCGGTGCGTACTTGAAGTAGGCGTGTATCGTAGCCATGCACGGCCGGAAGGGCGTGTTCGAGACCCACGAAGGAAGCGCCCCATGTCGTCGTCGACCAGGGGCGGGCACGATCCCGAGGTAGTAGCGGAGCCCGTGTGACTCGACCTTCGTCAGAATTTGGTGGAGAGGCGAGAGATCGTCCAGGATGGGGCGAATGCCGGTCGGGTAGTCGTCGATCCGCAGCAGTGGCTCCGCGAGGTCGCCTCTGAACAGCGCGACGAAGTGCAGGGGCTCTTCGTCGAACTCGTTCGCACCGCCGTGGAACGTGCGATACCCCAGGATCCGGTCATCGAGCTGTCGAGATCGAACCCGTGCTCGATCCGGGGCCGATGACGCCCGAGCGCGTAGCGCATGCGATCTCGGTCTGGACCCAGCTCGCCTTCCCGGCTGCGCTTCCTTCGGACGAGGTCGAGCAAGAGGAAGTATCGACACGAGGCCAGCACGTGTCGGAACCACAGCGGGGATCCGAGGAGTACATGAACACGTTCGCCGCGACGATCAGATCGAAACGGCGTGCGTTGGGCTTGTCCAGGTTCCACCGCCAGCGGGGAATGGCGGTCGCCTTGGGGAAGATCTTCAGCTCGGGGGGCCTGGTGAGAGGATGCCTATCCTTCCGATCTCCGGAAGGTCGCGGGCCAGTTGGTCCAACTGGTCGGCGTCTTCTCGGGTCACGGCGGAGGCCCCGGTGAAGGGTGTGGTTCGCCGCTCACGAGCCCGCGCCCGCCGGCGGGCGCACGGTGATCTCAGGAGGTCGCGATGGCCCGGTCATACAACGCGAGATACTGCTCGGCCACGCTCTGCGCACCCCAGCGAGCCGATGCGAACGCCCGAACTTCGGCCGAGGCCTCTTCCGGCTTGCCCCGTTCGGCATTTGTTGAAGGAGCAACATGGCTAGCGCCCGCTTGTCCCGGGCCCTGACCACGCCTCCCAGCGCGAGTGCATCTGGGCCGGTATGCCGCCCACCGCGAAGCCGAACACCGGGGTCCCGCAGGCCATGCTCTCGACCACCGTGTTGGGACTGGTGTCGTCCAGCGACGGCACCACCAAGGCGTCGGCGGCGCTGTAGCAGATGCCGAGCTTCTTCGCGTCGTGGATGTATCCGAGGTACTTGACCTTGGAGGTCCGCTCGGTCGGCCTTCCTCCGGCCACCAGGCCGCGCCATCCCGTCTGCTCGACGACAGCCAGGAAATCCCGATAACCCTGAGCGGATCGTCGACCCGCGCGGCGACGAACAGCAGGTACTTTTCGTCGACCTTCAGGCCCAGATATTCGCGGGCCACGCGCTTGGGAGTGGGGGAATGGGTCGAGAAGTCGACCGGATTGGGGATGCACACCACCTGCCCGGAGGGGAAGCCTCGCTCCACAGCGATCTGCTGCAACCACTCCTGGGGCGCGACCACGATCAGGCGAGGCAGCTGCGCCCACATCTCGCTCTTGCGGCGAAACTCGGAGGATGCTCGATCGAGCCACGCGGCGGGGTAGTAGTTCAGATGCGGGCAGGGGTTGCAGCCACTCCTCCAGCCCTGGCAACCCATGGAGATCCCACATCGCCCTGTCGCCGCCCACATGTCGTGCCATGTCCAGACTACCGGTCGATTGGAGATGGCCTTCAGGAGGCGAATCCAGTCGAGATAGTAGCCATGTAGATTGTGGAGGTGAATGACGTCGGCGGTCTTTGCCTCGTTGGCGATGACTTCGGATACGCCCATGTCGTGCACGGCCGTCGACCCACCGATTCGACTGAGGATCACGTTCATCTGCCGGCTGCCCGCGCGGCGCACGCCGTAGAGGGGCGGCTTCGTCTCAGCGTCGGCGCAGTGGTAGAAGCGGACCGCCGCCTTGCCGGAATCGTCGAGCGTCCGAGCCAGGGTCGCCGCCATGCGTGCCGCGCCCCCATAAAGGCGTGGGTGTTGACCATCAGAACGCGCCGCACTCGGGTGGGCTCAATCACTGCTCGCGGGCACCCCTGTCCGAAATCGAGGAAAAAAATGGCCACAGCACCGGCCAGGACTCCGATCGTGTCGCCGGACCCAGCCCCTGGCCCCTGCCCTGGGAGGCGGCCGTGTGAACCACTTCGCGGGATATAGGAAGAACATCCGGGGTTTAGAGGGATCATGATACCCGCTGGGAGCTTGTGCTTGGCCATGACTTTTCTCTTTAAGGGCTATGGGAAGGGGGCCGGGAGAAGACCCCGCCGTGGCGGTGCAGGGAGGATCCCCCACGGACATGCGCGTGACCTCGACCGAGGGGCCCCGGCACTCCGCAGCACCGCGATCGCGCACAGCGCGATGGCGAAGCCCTGGAGAAACAATTCACCACCAGGTCCGCCCGATCGGGCAGCGGCGGCGGACCCACCACCAGCACCCAGGCGAGTGCCAGGCCCGCCACGCTCCCGCGCCGTCCGTGCAGCGTAGTCGCGAGCAGCACCAGCAGCCACAGCACCGGCGCGAGCACGTAGGCCGAGGGCGCCTGCGGACTGCGCAGCGCGGAGAGACATAGCAAGCCCATCCAGGCCAGCGCCAGATCCACGCGCGAGCGCCCGACGCGTGCGACGCGGAGCGCGAGTGCCACCAGCGCCGAGCGAGAAGATCACGGGGCACGATCCGCAGTACGGCGCTCCAGGCAGGCCCGCTCCGAGCAGCGCGAGCTTCGCTCCCAGCGCCACGACCGAGAAGTTGCGCGAGGTCAGGAACACCGCGTGCTGCCCGAGATGCGTGAACTCGAAGGCGGCGCCGCTCACCAGCCGCGGGATCTGGTATCCGAGAAAGGCTACGTAGGGCCGTGGCCCGAGGATCGCCAAGCCGAGCAGTGCGAACGCGGCGCCGAACGCCGTGGTCCACCCCAGCGCGCGCCACTCCCGCCGTGCCGCGAGCACGATCAGAAAGATGGCGGGGAACACCTTGGCCAGGATCGCGGCGGCGAGCAGCGCGCCACCCCAGGCGAGGCGCCGGCCGTGGAAGGCCGCCATGGCGGCGAGCGCCAGCAGCATCGCCATCAGATGGAACTGCCCGAACTGCAGAGCGAACAGAGTCTCGAGCGAGGCCAGCACTGCCGGAAGCAGCAGCCCGATCGTGACGCCCGCGGCCCCGCCGATCCACACCGCGAGCACGACCCCGGCGGCGATCAGCGAGAGCCCCTGGATGACGAACCACCACGCGCGGATGGCATCGAATGAGCCGGTCAGCGCCAGTGCCGCGCGTGGCAGCAGCAGGAACGGAGGCGGGTACTCGTAGGGATCGGACACCCACGGTGCGAGGCCGCGCACCGGGGTGTCCACGATCCGGCAGGTCGGCGCGGGCGGATCGAACAGCGGGTACCAGCCTGCGTCATAAAGGTTGTCCACGCCGCGCCGGCTGAGATCCGCCGCGTAGACGTAGGCCGACAGGCACTGATGGTGGGTCGAGAGCGGGTCGGGCACCGTGGCGCCCCATTCGCGGTTCGCGTCCGCCATGAACGCCGCGAGCCGTGCCATCTGCAGCACGGCAATCGCGGCGAGCAGCGCCCATGCCAGCGACGTCGCGCGGCGCCGGCCCCACACGCCGTCGAGCGATGCGGGAAGCGCCCGCGCGGCGCCGGGGATTGCGGCGCCAGAGCCAGCGCCACCGGCACCGCGATCCAGCCATGCGTCCTTCCGGCGACCGGGGCGACGATCGCGGTGACCGTGGCCCAGCCGAAGACAGCGATCGTCCACCGCTCGAAGCCTGTGCGATGTTTCATGGTGACCTCCCGTTCGATCCTTGCCCATGCGTTTCACGACTGGCAGGATCATCGCCACTCGAGCCTCGCCACACGATGATCGGAGGCGTCAATCCATTGACCGCGCGCGCCACTTCCGCCGCCGTCACACTCCCCACCTTCGGAAGCGGGGCGGTTCGCCCGTTACTCGACGGGCTCGAGCGGCTCGGCCACGACCGCGCGCGGCTGCTGGCAGCCGCCGGGCTCTCGGACGAGGCGCTCGCCGATCCCGACACGCAGGTGCCGTGCACCGTGGCGGAGCGGCTCGTGGGGCAGGCCTGCCAGGAGCGTCCACGCGTCAATCTGGCGCTGGAGCTGGCCACGGTGACCCCGCTCGGCGCGTATCCGCTCATCGATTACCTCGCGGTCTCCTCCCGCACCGTGGGCGAGGGACTCGCGCAGGTCGCCCGCTACTACGCCTTGCTCGACGTGCCGGGCTCGCTGGAGCTGCGTGCGTCGGATGACCCGATCGAGGTCCGCTACGGAGGCCAGGCGTCGTTCGGGGTCGAGTACTCGGTGGCGCTTTGCCTCCTGCACCTCGCGCGCGAGAGCGAGGGTCGGGCCCGCGCGCGCGTCGTCCGCTTCATGCACCGGCCGGGTGACGCTCGGGCCTACGAGCAGGCGCTGGGGTGCCCGGTCGAGGTGGGAGCCGAGTGGAACGGGTTCGCGATGAGCCGCGAGACCTGGCGGCTGCCGATGCGTCGCCGCGATCCGATCCTGCTCTCTCGTGCTCGAGCGTCACGCCGAGGATGTCCTCACGCGGCGGCCCCGGTCGGATGACGCTGTCGAGCAGGTGCGTCACGCCCTCGCGCGGGGCCTGACGTCCGGCGAAGGCGCCATCGCGCCCATCGCGCGCTCGCTGGCGCTCACGCCCCGCACCCTGCAGCGCCGGCTCGCTGCCTCCGGCACCACCTTCCAGCGCGTGCTCGAGGAGACGCGTCGGGAGGCGGCGATCCGCCACCTGGAGCACTCGGAGCTGTCGATCGCCGAGATCGCGTTCGTGCTGGGCTACTCCGAGCCGGCCGCCTTCCACCGCGCGTTCCGCCGCTGGCAGGGCGCCACGCCGCGGGACTTCCGCGCGAGGTCTCAGAGCAGGCGTCGGAGCTTGAGCGTCACGTCGAGAGAGTCCAGCCACGTCCCACCCGGAACCGCACGGTTCGGCCGTCCTGCTGAAAGCGCAGCCGCAGGGCGGCGGGATCCACGCTCTCGGCAGCCTCGCCGTCGATCTTCCCGCACCACGTCGCCGACCTCGAGGCCCGCCTCGGCGGCCGGCGTCTCGGGATTGACCCCGATGACCTTCATGCCTTCGGTCGTGCGCTGGAGCGTCGCACCGGACATGTCTGGCCTCGAATGGCCGGTCGAAGTCCGGCCCGGGCTCGAAAGCCGATGGTGTGGCGCGGATAATCGAACGTGACCCGGCAGCGGCCCAGGATCTGGCCGCCGATGTTCCCAATCGATCCACCCGCGGCGATGTGGCCTGCGCCCGAGTCGGGCATCACCACGATCGGTTTCGTGAACGTGAGGTCGCCATAATGGTGAACGCCGTGGCGCGCCCTACCCGGTTCCACACGTCGCCGCCCACGCCGCGGCCGATCGCCACGAGAAGGCGGGGGAACGCGGCGGGGAGGCTCTCGCGCGCCACCACCTCGGGCGCGAGGATGAGTCCGGCACTGCTTCCCGGTGTCGATGACGAACCGGCCTTCGAGTGGGGGACGTCCCGGTACCATGAGCGTTCCGCCGACATACGGGTGGTTGTTCTCGAGCGTCATGGGAACGGTGACGCCCTCGAGGTGGCGGGGCGCGTGCTTCGCGTCCCACACGTCCATCACTCCGGCGGGGTAGTCGAAGCGCACGACACACGACTGGAAGAGCTCGTAGCCGATCACGACCTGGAGGGGCGGCCGCCGACGCGACTCAGTGCCGTCATGTCGATCGCATCCATGGTCTGGCGATGGAGGGCGAGGCCCTCGAGCTCGATCGTCACGTCCTCGACGGTCGTGGCGCGCTGTGTCCCACCCGCTCCCCATCGCGGTGTGCTCTCCGACCGTCTTGAGCCCCAGGTGCTGGGCCAGGCCCTGGTCCATGACGCTGGAGGGAAGCGCCGGTGTCCACCGCGATCCACGCGGAGTCCGCGCCGTTCAGCCGGCCGCGGACCAAGACGATGCTGAAAGCGGAGCTCGAATGGGATGCGGGCATGGCTTCCGTCACGGAACGCCAGCGAGGCCTTCGAAGCGGCCCCGCTCGCGCTGGGCGAGCGGCGAGAGCGTCGCCGCGAGCCAGGCGATGGCGGCGGCGACCATCACACCCGAGAATCGGCGAGGGCGCATGTCAGGAGGCTCGCGAGCATAGCGACGCGACGGGCGGCGGACCAAGATACGACCGGTTGGACGGAGCCATGCGGTAAAGGGTTGGAGCCGCCCCCTCTGGAGACCCCCGCGATCACAACCGGACATTCGAGGTGCTCAGGTCGTGGTGCTACGGTGCCGATCGTGGACCCATGACTCTCCCCTGTCCCGGCAGGAAGCCTCCGATGAGCAACCTCGAATGAGCGGCGCGCCGGAGTCGAACCGTGCGGGCGGCCTTCGCATCGAGACCCCCGACCTCGGGGGCCGGCGCGGACGGCTGAGCGACCGGGTCACCCAGCGCTGGGTCCAACACACCGGACGGCGGGTGCGCTGGGACGAGTCCCCGTGGCTCGCGGCTCCGGTCGGTGACGTGGACGGTATTGGACCGGATTTCTTCGAGCGGTTCGCGGCCCGACACGGCCTGAAGATCTCGCGGGGCGATCACGAGCGCGGATTACTTGATCGCTTCGCCGACCTCGAGGGTCCCGACTGCCGCGTCGCGGCCGTGCATCAGAAGTCGCGCGTTTCTACGAGCGCACCTCGGCCTACGGTCTCGAGGTGTGGTCGGAGTGGTGCGGAGTGTACCGGCCGTTCGGTCATCTGCTCGCGATGATCTTCAGCCGGCGCCTTCAGCAGCTCAACATGCCGCTGTCGCCGCTCGACAGCTGCCTTGGCGTACGCAGCGAGGTGCTCCGTCTCGAGGATGCGCGGGACGCGCGCCATGGACCGCCTGGGTGCGCACCAACCTGGCGAATGACGCGGTGATCTACGCGGGCAGCTACGCGACGGTGCGCCTGCCGTGTCGCGCGGGAGGGTGCGTGAAAGTGGCGTTCCCGCTGCCGAACGGCTACGCGCTCGTCGGTGCTATGGCCCGAATCGCATCCGGACGGATCGCTCACCCTCCATTCGAGCGGGCGCGGCTTCGGCGACGCGGGCTTCTATTTCACGTCGAGGACGTGGTGGGTGAGGGATGGGCGCGCTACGTCGGCACGATGATCGAGCGCATCCACCTGTTCGTCGACCCGCGCGGCACGCTTCGAACCGATCACGAGCTGCGGATCTGGGGCACGCGCTTCCTGCGCCTTCACTATCGGCTCGCGCCGGCCGTCGCCGCCTGAAGCGCCGCGGGGCGCGCTGCGCCCCGCGGGTGGATCTCCTGCTCGTGGACTACTTGGTGCAGCTCGCCGTGTTGCCGACGCACTGCTTGACGGTCGCCGAGCCCCTGCCGGCGCAGGGGGTCTGGCTTCCGTTCGCGCAGCTCGCCGTCACCTCGACCGTGTGACACGCGCCGTCGAGCGCCCGGATCGCCAGGGTGTTCGACCCGGTACCGCTCACGCGCGCGACCGCGCGTCGTCCGCCGCGCCGCCGGCCGCAGAAGGTCGCGGGCGACTGGCCGTCGATCGTCCAGGTGAAGGTGCAACCGGTCCGTCCGGTGACCGACGCCGTGTAGACGTAGATGCCGTTGCAGCCCGGATCGGTCGGTGCGGTCAGATTCACGGTGGTCGCCGACACGCTCACGGTGGTGGTCGCGGTGCGCGTGCAGCCGTTCTTGTCGGTGACCGTCAGGGTGTAGGTGGTGGTCGGGCTCTTGGTCGGATTCACGGTGAAGTTCACGCACGTGGTGCCCGAGGGATCCCGAAGCTGCTCTGCGTCTGCGAGCTGCCGTCGTCGCCGGCGACGGTCAGCGTGTAGGGACCGCGATCGGCAGGGCCGACCACACAGCCCCGGAGCGTGGAGCTGCTGCCGCACACCACGCTGCAGTTGGCCGTGCAGGCCAGCGTTGCGCCGAACCCGACCACGCACACCTGCTGGTGGCGGCACTGTCCGCCCGGCGGGCTCTGGTCGGCGGCGGTGCAGTCCGCGTTACCGGGGCTGGTGTTCCACGAGACCGTGGTGCACTGGCCGGGCGAGACACTTGCCGCGGACCACCCCGGCCTGGCCGAAGCACACGATGCCGCTATTACAGGGATAATCGGCGATGGTGCCGAACATCACCGTGTCCTTGTACTTGGCGCCGCCGCTCTTGCCGGGCGCCGTGCTGACGCCGTTGACGTCGCGCAGCACCACGTCGAGCGGCGAGGTGATCACCACGCCGTCCGGCACGAGATGGAGCGAGATGCAGTAGCGGCTGGTGCTGGTGTTGTTGCGCACCGTGAATTGCACCGTCGCGCCGAACCGCCCGGTGGGCGTGCATACGCACGGCTCGTTCACCACGATGCCGTTGCCGACGATCTCGACGTCTTCGGCCGTACAGGGGTAATCGCTCAGATCGTTGGCCGCGGCAGGGCGGGCGCCGAGGCTCGCAATCGCGGCCAGCGCGATCAGGGAGCGGGTGACAAAGGCCAGGAGCCTGGAAGTCTTTCCGAGAGGCATTGCTCGTTTCTCTTTCATGAGAGCGGCGCGGAGTCCGCGCGCTCGTTGCGCTTCACCGAGTTCATTCCGAGAGGTAGACGACACGCGAGACGCGGCGGGCGGACCCGACCTCGGCCCGCAGGAAATACACGCCGTGCTTGACGCGCTTGCCGTCGTCCCCGAGTCCGTCCCAGCGCACCTCGTACTGCCCGGCCACCCTGTGAGCCGCGCGCCAGCGAGCGCACGCGGCGCCCGGCCAGATCGAAGAGGCCGATGTCGACCGCGGCCGCGCCGCTCGGAATCGAGTAGGCGAAGCGCATGGTGCTGGTGAACGGATTGGGCGTGGGGCGCTCCAGGGCGATCGACGCCTCGGGCGCGGCAGCTTCCGCATCCGTTGCCGCGGCGGATCCCCCGCGACGGTGGCGCTGGCTCCCGACGCGTCGCCCACGTCGTCGAGCGTGCGCATCTCGAAGTGATCGAACCGCGTCACTCCCGAGCCCTGGCTCCAGAACCACTTGAGATCCGTGATCCGGCCCTCCGGGTGGGTGGCCAGGATCTCGTCGAACACCTTCTCGCGTCCGACCCACACGTCCATGCGGTCGTCGCCGAGGCTCTCGACCGCGCCGTTGGGAGCGGCGTAGCGCAGCGGGCGCCCCGAGTTGTTGAGGGCCCAGGTCACGGCCTGGGTGCCGGTGAAGGCCTTGCTCACCGCACCCGACACGAGATCGCGCAGCTGGAACCCGTGTTCGGCCGTGGCCTGGAGACCGATTCTGCCGTAGGTCGTGGCATCGGCCTCGTCGGCGTTGGAGTGCCGAAGTTCCAGCCCATGCGGAAGACCTGAAGCGCGGGCTTGGACACCCCGAGATCGGAGACCTGGACGTTGAACGTGCAGAGCACGGTCGACGGCGCGGGCGCCAGGTCCGCCGCCCGAGAGAAGGCCGCGCGATCGCCGGGCGCGAGGCTCACGCTCAGGGCGCGCGCGTCGTTGTCGATGCTGCTGCGTGGGCTGCTCACCGCGAGCGCTTCCCAGCGCGCGGCGGTGCTCGCCTCGACGGTTGGATCATCGCCGGCGGCGTCCTCGACCAGGACGACCGCGCGTGCGGACGGTCCGGGGATGGACGCCAACAGGGCGGCCAGAAGGCCGAGCCCCGTGCGACGCCAACCCCAACGGATTGGGATCATGAGCTGATCCAGAACCTCCCAACTGCATCCCAATGGAACTACCCGGTGAGCCAGTGTAATTATTGACGTTAATACCATCGGCTATAAAATACTTGTTCTTGGCAAAACGCAGAGCTGGCCTGCCATCAGTCGGGCCATAGTACCGCAATCAGAACCTTGATTGCCGTAGGGAGGTAATGTTAATGAAACTGTTTGCCCAGACGCACCTCCGGTCCCATCACCCACAGTAACCGTATCGGTTATCTTACAGGGCCCCACGTCCCACACGACCGTCGCAGCGGCACCGATCAGTGAAGCAAATACTGCATTAAGTGCCGCCGTATCATCAGTGCTGCCATTGCCAACCACACCCTCTTGGCTGAGATAGACATAGCCAATTCCGGGCGCACCGCCCGGCGTGATTGAGGCGAATGTCTTGATTTGATTTGCCGTGACGCGGACATCCGTCGAGCTCGTCGTCGGCGTAAAAATAACTCCGTGCCCACAAGAGCACTCGCGGCCGTCATATCCCGAACGCGCTGACTGGTCATCACGACACAAGCTCGATCTCGGTTGTATCGTCGATCTCGAGCACGAATGAAATATCGTCAATCATCAACAGCGCATCGACAAGACTGATCTCTGGTATGGAGACCAGAGGCATCGTCATTGGTTGCAGATTGAAGCTGTAGACGATATCCCCATCGACTTCGAAAGGGCCGACTTCGCTTCCGAATACTAAGCACGAGCCGAGAGCGTTATCCGTCAGGTCACTGTTAACATCGATTTCCCACGACGATTCCGTCGCATATGCCTCATCGCGCATCGGATCTTGATGCAATGGTTGCTGAGGATCATACCACACGGCAACCGTGAACTTAGGAACGTTGGGCAGGTTGGGTTTAAATTGGGCGACGTCGTCGCGCTAATGGTGGTCGTATCGCGGAGGGTTGCCACCTAAACCAACGGCACCCATACTTTTGACGTTAGGGGCATCTCTACGCCGTTGCCGGGCCAGCAATGTCCCTTGAGGTGTCAGTGGCTGTCATTTTTCTAAATCTCTAAGTGTGCAATTTGATAATCCTGCACAAACACGGTAGATCCCCGCTGCCGTGCCGCGCACTGTTCCTCGAAGAACGGGATCTCGTTTTCCAAGATCACGCTTCCGATCTCCACGGTATCCCCATCATTCCGGCGAAGCCATCAAGCGCCTGTCGCACGGTATCGGCAAGAGTCCACACCCCGATTGAGCTTGCGTGCCCATGAGTTGACTGTCACCCGGCGGCGTACCTTGCCAGCCGGGCCGGCCACCGCGCGCACGCGGGTCGCATCGGCTGGGAATAGCTGAGCGCCGGGAAGGTCGGCGCCTGCGGGAGAATGACCGGATGGCAGCGCAGGCCGATGATCGCCGTAGATACCGGCATCTCGCGTAAGAAAACTAAACAAGATCTTTAAGGAGCGGGTTTGCCATCAGGTCACAAGCGCCTCTGTCCTCCTGGCCGTGACGATGTTAAGCGCCACGCGCCAGCCCATCTCATGCACGGCGATGATGTCATAGATCTCGGTATCAGCCGGGTCCGTGCCCGGTTGGATAAATCAGCCGGTCGGCCGGTGCGATATCGGCAATATCCTCGGCCCATCGCACGGTCCATTGCACTTGCTCGCGGGCGACAAACTGCTGCGCGCGTAAAGCGCTCGTCGCCACCCACCGGGCGCCCGACGGGCCCAGCGCACCGGGCCCTATCTGCTGCCAGTTCTCGGTCAGCGCGCCGGCCGCATCCTGCACCGGCACGTTGCGCTGCAAGGCTATGCGACGGTCGCAGGCTCACCGGTGCTAAGCATCGAGCGCCTCCTCGAGCGGCATTGTCGGGAAGCAGAGTCAAGGCGCTATCCGGCGTTGCGTTGATAATACTGGATGCCGTCCGGCAGCAGTTTAGCCGCCCGCTCGAAAGTTGCGGATCCAGCGGGGAAAGCCCTTGCCATTATTGCGGCGAGCGCCGCACGGCATCGGCGGGTGATCTCCGAAAAAGTGCGAGCCCTTCATGTCAAAGCCCACCAGCACGACGGTGGTCGCGCCCCACAGCAAGGCAAGGTTGACTGCTTGAAAGCCTGAGTTGGCGCCGAGATGTGATCCGCCCAGGCTCGGAAGCAAAAGCCCTCGGCTCGGCGTAGGCTCCGAACCATGCGCAGCCCGTACTCTCGGCGCGACGGCGCAGTTGAACTGGTCACACAGTTGTCGTTGACGGTGATCCATTTCTCGCCGGCAAACCGCTGGCCGCGCCGTTGTGCAGGATCCACCATCGCCGCGTCGGCGGCATAGAGCGCCGCGCGTAGGGCATGCGCCGATAGGCGTCGTTGACCGCTATCACCGTTTGATCGCCGCACTTTTCTGCCACTTCTTCCGTCAGCGACGGACCTGTCGCCGCCTACAATCCACTTAGGCGAGACTGTCATCA